>Ga0194129_10004914_pt1 | contig 17423 bp, 4 predicted proteins | sample TA2KigCa35mmetaG_FD_150862 | JGI IMG/M metagenome (GOLD analysis project Ga0194129, IMG submission 150862) | Freshwater microbial communities from Lake Tanganyika, Tanzania - TA2015038 Kigoma Deep Cast 35m | ecosystem: Environmental > Aquatic > Freshwater > Lake | place: Tanzania: Lake...
CGTTATTATCAGGTTGAAAACAGCTATGAACGACTTGCAATGGGCAATGAAGATGAATATTTTTGGAAAACAGCACAAGAACGGGATAGCAACCCCGTAAAAAGTTCTGATTTTAACGAATCAGGAGCACAAAATGACCAAACAAGTCGATAAAGATGGAAATTTCATGAAAAATGAGTGGGGAACTCAGTATTTGTCAAGTGAATATGGTTGGGAAACTGAAATCCAAAAACCAAAAATGCTTCGTGAGATCGCAAATGATGATTTGACACCTAAAAAACATGATTTTTATCATCAAAATAAAATTCATGAAAAAATTCGCAATGATGAAGACTATGATGATTGGGAATATGGGACTGAACCTCTCTATGAATCCGAAAATCCTTAATAAATAAGGTAGAATTATAGTATTCGATGCCTCTAGAAAGGGTTAGTCAAGGGTTTAAAGACATTAGTATGACTTTTCAGATTAACCCTCTGAATAGTGACTTAATTGCACTCAAAAATGAAACTGCAATTGCACGTTCTATACGAAATATTGTATTTACTCTTCCTGGAGAAAAATTCTTTAACCCTATTTTTGGATCTAGAGTAAGTAGATTATTATTTGAAAATATTGATGAGATATCAGCATCAAATATTAGGGATGAAATTGCAACATCCATTGTAAATTTTGAACCAAGAGTAGAATTAAAAAATGTTGAAGTATTTCCTGACTATGATAATAATGCATTCAATACAGTAATCATATACAATATAGTAGGAATCGACTCTCCTTCACAAGAATTACAATTTATTTTGCAACCAACTAGATAAAATGCCACTAGTAAACTTTTCAAATCTTGATTTCGATCAGATAAAAACTACTCTTAAAGATTATTTAAAGTCTAACTCTAACTTCACTGATTATGACTTTGAAGGGTCCAACCTCTCTACAATTATTGATGTTCTGGCATACAACACTTATATCACTTCATACAATGCGAATATGGTTGCAAATGAAGTGTTTATCGATAGCGCAACACTTCGAGAAAATGTTGTTGCACTTGCAAGAAATATTGGTTATATTCCTAAGTCAAAAAAAGCAGCAAGAGGATCCGTTAGTTTCTTTATTGACACATCAAATATTACTCCCCCACCATCTATAATCACTCTTAGGAAAGGTCCAGTCGCTACAACATCTGGATCTTTTGGAAATCAATCTTTTGTTTTTTCGATTCTAGAAGATGTTACTGCACCCGTCATTAATGGAATCGCATCTTTTGATGATCTTAAAATTTATGAAGGAAATTTGTTAACATCAAATTTTACTTACACTTCAAGAAATCCATATCAAAGATTCATACTTCCAAACGCTGGTATTGATACTGATTTAATTTCTGTTAATGTAAAATCAAACGAAACCTCTACATCTCAAGTTAATTATATTTTGCAAGATAGTTTACTTGAAGTAAAATCAGACTCAAAAGTTTATTATCTTCAAGAGATTGAAGATGAAAGATACGAACTACTATTTGGTGACGGTATATTTGGGAAAAAATTAGAAGAAGGAAATTATATTACCGCAAACTATATCGTAACAAATGGAGATAGTGCAAATGGGATAAGTCAATTTACATTTGCGGGCAAACTCAATTATACTAGAAATTCTGTTGAATATACAGTTACTTCTGGTATTTCTCTACTCACGACTGGTTTAATCGCATCAGGTGGGGAGAGGATTGAATCTATCGATTCAATTAAAAAGTTTGCACCTCGTATATACGCATCTCAAAATAGAGTTTTAACTGCAGACGACTATGAAACTCTTATACCAGCAAAAATTTATCCAGAGACAGAATCAATTTCTGTTTTTGGTGGAGAGGAACTTATTCCACCACAATATGGAAAAGTGTTTATTAGCATTAAACCAAGAACTGGAGATTTTATTCCAAACTTAATTAAAGAAAATATTAAACTTAAACTCAAAAAATATGCAGTTGCAGGAATTGTTCCAGAAATTCTTGATTTAAAATATCTTTATTTGGAAGTTAATTCAAAAGTTTATTATAACACCAATCTAGCTCCCTCCTCAGAGTATGTTTCTACAGTCGTACAAAATAATGCATCTCGATATTCAGAATCATCAGAACTAAACAAATACGGTGCTAGATTTAAATATAGTAAGTTTTTAAAAATTATTGACAGTAGTCATGAATCTGTGACTTCGAATATCACCACAATTCAAATGAGAAGAGATATAAGAGTAACATTAAATACTTTTGCAGAATATCAAATTGGATTTGGAAATGAATTTCATATTAAGAATATGAGTGGTTATAATATCAAATCAAGTGCTTTTAGAATCGCAGGAATTCAACAGAATGTTTATCTATCTGATTTACCAGATACGAATAGACTGACTGGATCTCTTTTCTTTTTTACAGTTCCATTACCAAATTCTACAAGTCCAACAGTCATAAGAAGAAATGTCGGAAAAATTGATTATAAAAGAGGGATTATAACTTTAAATCCGGTCAACATTCAAGCAGGAAAAATAAAAGACGGACAAACAATCATAGAAATTTCAACCTCTCCGCTTTCTAACGACGTTGTAGGATTGCAGGACTTATATTTACAACTAGATATTAGTAATAGTATTTTTGATATGGTTGTAGACAACATTTCATCTGGACTAGATCCATCAGCATCCACTTACATATCATCTTCAAGTTATGCAAACGGACTCCTTGTTCGTCCTGGAGGATTAGTAGAGGCATCTACATCTGTAACTAGAACTCCAACCACATCAACTACATCAACCACATCAACTACATCAACTCCATCTGTGGCCGCTGGAACTTACTCAGCACCAACATCATCATCTGGTTCATCTGGTTCATCTGGTTCATCTGGTTCATCTGGTTCATCTGGTTCATATGGATACTAATCAAGAATAAAATAATAAAATGTCAGAAAAAAGAATTCAATTTAGCAATGTAGTTCAAAATCAACTCCCATCTTATGTTAGAGAGGAGTTTCCTTTAATATCAGAATTTTTAAAACAATACTACATCTCTCAAGAATTTCAAGGAGCCCCAATTGATCTTATCAATAACATTGATCAGTATGTTAAGTTAAACGAAACCACGAATTTATCAGATAGTGTAATATTATCAAATGATCTAGAATTTGGATCTACAACAATTAATATTGATCTACGTCAATCTCCAAGCGGAACTGTAGGATTTCCAAACTCATATGGACTTTTAAAGATTAATGATGAAATTATTACATACACTGGAATTACGACCAGTAGTTTTACTGGATGTATTAGAGGTTTTAGTGGTATAACAACTTACATTACTGATACCAGACCAGAGGAATTAACGTTTTCATCTTCAAATTCTGCAGAACACCGGGGTAGTGAGTATGGCTCAACTAATAATTTAATTAAAAAGGGAGATGAGATAAAAAATTTAAGTGTTTTATTTTTAAAAGAATTTTTGATTAAATTAAAAAAACAATTTTTACCAGGATTAGAGAATAGAACGTTAACAAGTCAACTAAATCAAAATTTCTTTATAAAACAGTCTAAAGATTTTTATTCAACTAGAGGAACTGATAGATCTTTTGAAATTTTATTTAAATCATTATATAACGAAGATATAAAAATTGTTAGACCTAGTGATTATCTTTTTACTCCCTCATCCGCAAATTATCAAGTTGTAAAAAATTTAGTTGTAGAGGCAATAGAGGGGGATCCACTAAAACTTGAAAATAATACGTTAAGACAAAATCAATATGGTAATTTATTTACAAAAGCATATGCGCCAATAGGGAATATTGTAAAAACTGTCTCTGGATTGGGTCAGACTTATTATACTTTAAGTATTGATGCCGGATATAATAGAAGTGCAGGAGTTGATGGAGCGACCTATGGAGCATTCTCCGTTCATCCGAAAACAAAATTAATTGGAACCATAAGTGCTGGATCTACAAAAACTTATGGGGTAACAAATAGTGGATCGGGCAACTATGTTTTTACCGGTGATGCTATTGGGAGTAATCCAACTCTCAGTGTAACAGTGGGAGATATTTTAGTATTCAATATAAATGCATCTGGGCATCCATTTAGAATTAAAACAACTAATACAACCGGAACTAGTAATAATGTTACCACTGGAACTTTAACAAATAACGGAGCACAAGTTGGAACTATCTCATGGAATACTAGCGGAGTAGAACCTGGCACTTATTATTATGTCTGTCAGAATCATACCTCTATGCGAGGAGAAATTCTAGTATCTTCTGGACCAACAACATTAGATGTTGATTCTACTGTTGGATTTGGGAATACAGGAGAACTTTATGTTACCTTTAGTGATGACACTAATGGGGTAGTCGCTTACACTTCGAAGTCATTGAATCAGTTTTATGGATGCTCTGGCATTACTAAAACAATTTTAGATAAGTCAAGTATTGGGATAAACACATACGCATATGGTGAGTATTTTTCATCTGAAAATGTGGGGACATATTCTGCAGTTAAAACTAAAAATACAGTAAAACTTAGAATCAACTCTGTTATACAAGATCTAGAGATACCAACAGAAAGTTATTATTATGATTCAGGTGATACTGTTTTAATTAAAACCCTTGGATCAAGAGCAAGAGACTTTTTATCCAAAAATTGGTTTTATAACGTAGCATCAAAATATGAAGTAGATACTATAAGTTTATTTGATGCTTCAGACAGCACATATAGAGTAAATTTAAAAACTAATCATTATTTTAAAACAGGCGATGAAATTTTTATCACAGATAACAATTTGGTTGATAGAAGTTCAATCATAACAGATATTTTATCAGATAAATCAATTTTAATTAAAGGACAAGGATCTTTATCGACTAGTGTTAACTATACTATTAAGAGAAAAATTTTAAAAGTAAAGTCAAATACTTTTGCAGCATCTAATTTCTCGACAAATATTCAAAATGTTTATTTGAATCAATCTGAAACCACAGATGTCAAAGCAAATATAATTTTAGTTTCCTCTCCATCAATACCATCTTATTTTGAGCAACCGATTGATACAAAAGATAGATCTGTTACTTTTACCGGAACTTTTTCTGGAGAGTCTCTAACAATCACAAATCATGGTTTTTATACAGGAGACCAAATTTATTATTCGCCCAAAAGAATAAATGCAAATTATACCGATCTTTCTGGTGTGATATCAACTGGTGTAGTGATCAAAACATCATTATTTCACAGTCTTGATTCTAAAAATGATTCTGGAAAAACAGTTGATCCACCCGAAGGAATATTCGTAGTTACTGGTGTTGTGGATGGTGAAGAGGTTTCTAACAGAAAACCTCCAAGTGAGGGATTGTATTATGTAAAGAGAATTGATGCTAATACCATTAAATTAGCAAAAACTAAAGATAATATTTACAATTCAATCTTTGTATCAATAGGTAGCACTAGTGTAGTTGACTCCAATATTCGTCCATATAATTTTAGATCAAAAACATTAAAACCACAAAAACTTTTACGTGCAATTATAGATCCAATATTAGATGGAAAATCTTATGAAACAAAACCAGGGTTTAATGGAATATTAGTAAATGGAGTTGAAATCCTTAACTACAAGTCATCAGATACAATTTATTATGGAAAATTAGAAACAATTGATATATTAGCACCAGGATTTGATTATGATATAATTAATCCACCAAACTTACTTATTTCTGATAGTGTTGGAACAGGAGCAACAGGATATGTATCGGTAATTGGTTCACTTCAGGAAATCAGAATTTTAGATTCTGGTTTTGATTATATTGAAACACCAACAGTCACAATATCTGGCGGAAATGGGTCTGGAGCTAATGCCTCAGTAAACATGAAGTTGATTGATCACTCTGCAGAATTTTTTGCTGATTCTGGGTCTGCTAAAGTTGGTATTGGATCTACACAATCTACAATTGGATTCACAACATATCATAAATTTAGAAATGCTGAACAAGTAATATATCAAACCAAATCTCAAACTGCTGTTGGGGGCATTAATACTAACTCATCTTACTATGTTTCTGTTGTTGGGCCATCAACAGTAAAACTTCATCCAACACAAAATGATGCCATTATTGGTATTAATACGATAGTTTTAAGTTCATTCGGAATAGGCAAGCATACTTTAAAATCAATTAACAAAAAATCTGTTATAGAAAGCATTACTGTTACTTCGCCTGGGATAAACTATCAAAACAAACAAAAAACAACCAGTATCTCTGGCGTAAGCACTTCACTTAATCAAATAACAATTATTAATCATGAATATAATTCTGGGGAAAAAATCAAATATACACCATCTGGAACTGCTGTTGGTGGTTTAACAACTGGAACAGAATACTATGTGACAAAAGTAGATGATGATAACTTCAAATTATCTCAAGTTGGTGATACTACCGATAGAGAATTTTATTACAGAACTCAACAATACGTTGAACTTAGTTCTGTGGGAGTTGGAACTCACTCATTTAACTATCCAGATATAAATGTTACCTTATCTGGAAGAATAGGAATTTCTTCAATTGGAACAGAGACTTTTGAAGCAAGAATTCAACCAATTTTTAGAGGCAGTGTTTCCTCTGTTCACCTCTCAAATCAAGGTGTTGGTTATGGATCCTCAGAGGTTATTAATCTAGAAAAAACACCAGATGTTTCTTTAATTTCAGGTAAAAACGCACAGTTACTTCCTGTGGTTAATGATGGAAAAATAATTGAGGTGTTAGTTTTAAATTCGGGATCAAATTATAATTCTCCACCAAATCTTGTCTTAAATGGAAATGGAAGCGGCGCAGTATTGACCCCTGTTATTCAAAATGGTAGTTTAACCTCAATAGAAGTAATTGAATCTGGAAATGCATACACTCAAGAAAATACTTCAATCACAGTTCTATCTCCCGGAACTGGTTGTGAATTTATACCAAGAATTAAGGAGTGGAGAATAAATCTGTTTGAAAGACATTTCAATACTTTTACTCAGGATGATGGATTTATAACTGAGGGAATAAAATCAGAATATGAACTTCAATATTGTCATTTGTACGCACCAAGAAAACTAAGAGAAACTTTATTTTCAACAGATTCATCTGGAGAAACTTTATACCAAAGTAAAGATTTAAGAAAAACTGGATCTGGTAATTTAGAAACAACTCCGTTAGGACATTCTCCAATTATTGGATGGGCTTATGATGGACATCCAATTTATGGACCATATGGATATATTACAAAATCTGGCGGTACATTTGCTCCAATGAAATCTGGTTATCAATTAAACTCATCTAGAATCTCTGGACCACCAACTTCAATTTATCCTTTAGGTTTTTTTGTTGAAGATTACACATACAAAAATGTAAGTGACGAAACAGTGTTGGATGAAAATAATGGTAGATTTTGTGTAACTCCAGAATTTCCAGAGGGGACATATGCTTACTTTACAACGATCAATACTTCTTCAACTGATACTGTTTTACCATTTTTAGGGTATAGAAGACCAGTATTTCCATATTTGATTGGAGATAATTTTAAAGGAATTCCTATTGAGTTTAATTATAATCCAAAATCAAATCAAGATGAATATGATTTAACTACTTATAATTTTTTAAGAAATACTGAACCATATAATTTAATAAATGGAATAGTGAACTATGAATATCTTAATTTACCAAATAGTTTAAACCAAAAAACGGATATTGCATCAGTAACTCCGGGACAAATAGAAAATATTGGAATTATTACTGGAGGAAATTTTTATAAAATAAATGATTCAGTTATTTTCGATGAGACTGGGACCAGTGGTTTTGGTGCTATTGCAAAAGTTTCAAAACTATTAGGAAAATCAGTTAATAGCGTAAGTGTTGCCACAAGTAGTATAACAAATGTAGAAATAGCACCATCAGAAAATACAGGTGAATACATCATCATCTGCGATAATCCACATAAATTTAAGAATACAGATATCATCAATATAACTGGATTATCAACCACTTCATCACAAATAGAAGGTTTTTATTCAGTTGGAGTTGGAACTACGGCATTTCTCGCTGTCGCTGGATTGGGAACAACTTCTTCTGGTATATCAACGATAGGCGTTACTGGAATAGTAACATATTTTAACGTCACGGGTAATTTTATTAATTTGCGAGAAAATGATATTCTTAACATTGGAGCGGAGAGAGTAAAAGTTTTAAATGTACAACCCGAATTTTCTAGAATTAGGGTGTTAAGAGGTGTTGATGGAACTGTCGCCGGATCAGCGCATACAGTGACCACTATTTTTTACTCTGATCCAAGAAGACTCGTGATAAATGCAGGATTTAACACGTCCTATAATTATAAACAAAATAAACAAATTTACTTTGATCCGGCAGAGGTCGTTGGTCTTGGAACATTAGCGGGGGTTGGAATTGGATCAACAATAACAATTTCTAATCCTGGAGCAGCAACTACAATATTCATTCCAACTAAAACTCTGTTTATTAAAAATCACAACCTTGAAACTGGAGACGCTGTAACGTATTCGTCGAACGGTGGAAGTGGAATCGTTGTCCAGGATCAACATAATGTTGGAGTTGGGACAACATTATCTAATGGTCAAACTCTATTTGTTGCAAAAATTGATAATGATTTAATTGGATTATCAACTGTTAGAGTTGGACTTGGAACGACCGGAACCTTTGTCGGAATTGCCAGCACCGTAAGTTCTTCAACAACCCTTTTCTTTATAAGCATTGGTGTTGGAAATACTCATAGTCTTAAAACAAATTATGAAGTAATTACTGGAGAAATTAATAGAAACCTAGTCACTGTATCCACGGCTCAAACTCATGGATTAGAAACAGGTCATGTTGTAGATGTTGATATAAACCCATCAATATCTACGACATTTACTCTTACCTATAGTGATTATTCTAGAAAATTATTAATTAATCCACAAACTTTTAACTCATCTGGTATTAACACATCTTCGAGTGCTATTACCATTCTTAATCATGGATATAAAACAGGTCAAAAAGTTTTACATACTTCTACTTCTCCATCTCAAGGACTTTCTGATAATAAAAGTTATTTTATAGTTAGAATAAATGATGATAGTTTTAAATTATCAAATACATTTTTTGATTCATTTCAATTAAAACCTTCTATTGTAGGTATTTCTAGTGCCTCCAGTGGAACTTTTTCACTCATTAATCCACCGTTAGAAGTTTATAGAGATTCTACAGTAACTTTTGATGTATCGAGTTCCACACTATCATATACTAACCAATCAACCTCATATCCTGCTTTTGAATTAAACTTTTATACAGATGAAAATTTCACTAAACTTTATGATAAAAACTTAGAAAGTTCAGTTTTTGAAATTCAAAGAGTTGGGACAGTTGGTGTATCCACTAACGCTAGAGTTATACTAACTGTAGATAAAAAAACACCACAAACATTATTTTATAAGTTAGACTCCGTTTATGATAGCGATTTACCAACGGTAAAATCTGAAGTTAATATTGACTCAGAAGTTCAACAGAATAACAGAGTAATTTCTAAATTTAGTTTGTATAATGGTAAACATGTAATAACTTCCATCTCTTCAACAGAGTTTACTTATCCCCTAAGTGTAAAACCAGAGAGATCATCTTATGTTTCCTCTACATCATCTCTGAGATATGAAACAGATTGTGTACATGCCTTTGGTTCAATTTCACAAGTTGAAATTAAAGATAAAGGAAGAAACTATTATACTTTGCCTGGAATTACCTCAGTAGAATCTGGTATTGGTTCTGGAGCTATTTTAGAAGTCTCTAGTGCTTCGATAGGAAAAATCAAAAAAGTAAAAATAAAAGATATTGGATTTGACTTTGCATCTGATAAAACAGTTAGACCAAGTGCTGCAATCCCTCAAATAATAAAAGTAGAGGCTTTAGCATCATTTGATTTTATAGGAATTACTTCTGGAGGTAGAGGTTATTCTCGTGCTCCAAAATTACTTGTTTTTGATGGTAGAACAAATGCTCTTGTAAACGATATTGACTTAAGATATTCGCTGGGAGATAATCAAGTATCAATATTTAAAAACACATTTGGCATTAATAATATAAAACCTATAATACTTCCAACACAAAATACGAATGGAGTTTTGATTCAACATGTAGGATACAACACAACAAACAAAAATGTAACAGTCAAACTCGCCGTTGGGTTTAGCACTGCAGATTCTTGGCCTTTTACTGTTGGTGATAGAGTTTTGATTGAAAATGTTAGTGTTGGTATTGGATCCACGGGAAAGGGATTTAATTCACAAAATTATAATTACAAGTTGTTCACATTGACTGGTGTGACAACTAATCTTGGGGGAATTGGATCTGTTACTTATAGTCTGGATGGTTTAGTAAATGATGGGGAAAATGTAGGGACATTCAGCACCGCGACCTCATCTGGTAGAATTATTCCCGAAAAATATTTTCCAACATTTAATCCTATATTAAAAACAAATAATTATGCTGTAGGAGAAATTGTAAAGTCAAAACCATCATCTGTTACAGGAACTGTTGAAAGTTGGGATTCTAAAAATACAATTTTAAAAATTTCTTCCAGAGAACAATTTATTGTTGGTGAAATTATTGAAGGTTTATCATCTAAAACTCAAGGAGTTGTCTCCGATATTATATCTTTTAATACATCTTTTGTTGTTGGTTCCTCATCAATTGTTACTCAAGGATGGCAAAATATATTTGGATTCTTAAACAACAATCTCCAAAGAGTGCAAGATAGTTTTTATTATCAAAAGTTCTCATATTCCTTAAAATCAAAAGTAGCATTTGACACTTGGAAAGATCCAGTAGGTGCTTTAAATCACACTTTAGGGTTTAAAAAATTCTCAGATTACCAGTTAGAGTCAACTCTTTCGAGAGATAATCAAACTGATATGGTAGTTGGTTTATCAACTGAACTGAGTTATGTTGAATCTGTTTTAGACTTAACTAGATTTATCAATTTAAATTGTGTATTTGATTTTGATCTAGTTAAGGAAAATTCTATTAATCTTGAATCCACGATTATTTCGGATAAAATCATTTTTTCGAGCAGAATTTTGACTGATTATGAAGAATCAATTGGAAATAGAGTTTTATTGATTGATGATATCAGTGGATTATTTAATAGCAATCCGAGAGGAACAGCATTTAGTGTCGTCAATACATTCAATTTATCTTCTACTAGAGCACAGAAATATATTACATTTGTGGCAGACAGAAGATATACTGCTCAACGGCAACTGCTGATTGTTGATTTAATTCATGATGGATCTTTTGCTTATATGAATCAATATGGAAGAATTGAAACTACTTATGATCAAGGATCTTTTGATTTTTCAATTTCTGGATCAGATGGTCAACTTTTATTCTATCCAACTCTATCAAGTATTAATGATTACAATATAACTTGCTTATCTTATAACCTAGATGATAATCTTTTAAGCACAGGATCCACAAGCATTGGAGGTGTTTTATTAATCGATACCGATAGCGTTTCTTTATCATCTGGAGTCACAACTAGCATTGTTGGAATCGCTAGTACTTATAGTTCTGTTAAAGTTCTCGTTCAAATAACTCCTGATATTAACTCTAATGAGTTTGAATTTGAAGAATTGAATATTGTTCATGACGGTACAAATATTGAACTATTAGAATATGGACAGTTAACAACAATTCCAACTGCTTTTGGTAGTTCAGGTTTAGGAACATATCATCCTTACTATAGTGGATCGAATTTAAAGATTGATTTTATACCTAACTCTGGAGTTGGCATTGGGACAACTGGTGCGATTAATATAATACAAGTAGGATTAGCAAATTCATCATTTAGTGGAATCGGAACACTTGATCTAAAACATGCTAAGATTGAAGTGAGAACAACCTCAATATCCTCCTCAGGGTCTCCTGGTCTAACCACAGTTGGACAATATCCAAATGAATATGATGCTGCTTATTTTGTGGTTCAGGTCGTGGACACTACAAATAATAGGTGTCAAATGTCAGAGGTTATTGTTGTTGACGATTATGTCAATACAGCAACTTCATATGATACTTATGATACTGAGTTTGGTATTGTGCAAACACATTCTGGTCTCGGAACGATTGGGTCAAGAGTGTCTGCAGCAGGAACTGTTGAGTTGCTCTTTACTCCCATTCCAAGTATTGATGCACAGATAAAAGTTTTTATGAACGCTCTACGTCATCAAGATGATAGTAGAGATACGATAAGTTTTAATAATGGAACTATTGAAACCTTCTTTTCTAACTATACAGGAACTGAGAGAGATATTAAGAGATCTTTTGATTTAAAATATAAATCAGATCCAATTTTTGAGAGATATTTTAATGGAGGTAGCAGTTCAGTTGTAGATTTGACAGATAATACAATCTCTATTCCAAATCACTTCTTTGTGACTGGGGAGAGTGTTGTTTACTATCAATCTGGAGCGGGAACAACCCAGGCAATTGGAATTGCAACAACAACAATCACTGGGGTTGGATCAACAGATAAATTAACTCCAGGAATAACAACAACAAATAGTCTTTTTATTGTAAAAGTAGACTCAAATAAAATTAAACTCGCGTCCAGCGCACAAAATGCACTAAAAGTTGTTCCAGATGTTTTAGATTTAACAAGTGTTGGTATTGGAACTTCACACCGTTTTGTTTCCACAAATCAAAACGCAAAGGTTGTCATTTCTCTAGATAACATTATTCAATCACCGGTTGTATCGACTGCGGTAACCACTACTCTCTCGGATCAAGTTTTTACAACTGATGACATTATTAAATTTAGTGGAATAACTTCATTCTTTGGTGGAGATTTGATTAAAATTAGTAATGAAATTATGAAAATTGAAGGCGTTGGTGTGGGTAGCACTAATGCGATCAGAGTTCGTAGAGAATGGATGGGGACATCACTCGCTGGATATTCTACGGGGCAACTAGTCACGAAGGTCAATGGTAATTATAATATTATTGATAATATTATTACATTTACAGAGGCTCCATACGGTAATACCCCCCTCGGAACAAGTACGAATTCGCCAGATGAGAGAGATTGGACTGGAATATCCACATCATCGTCCTTCCATGGGAGATCATTTATTCGATCTGGAATAACAAACTCCTCTGACGATACATATCACAAAAATTATGTCTTTGATGATATTTCATTTGGATTTAATGGAACAAATAAAAACTTCACTTTAAAATCTAATGGGGTTGATGTTTCAGGGATAACCAGCGAGACTGTAATCTTGATTAATGATGTCTTCCAGGGTCGAGGGAACTCATCTACTTATGTTTTAAATGAAAGTTCTGGAATAACCACAATTAGTTTTAATGGAACTGCACAAGTTATAACGTCTGATGTTGGAATATCCTCATTCCCTAAAGGTGGAATTATTGTTTCTGTTGGATCAACTGAAGGATTTGGATATCAACCATTAGTTTCTGCAGGCGGAACAGTTGTTGTCTCCTCCGCTGGAACCGTTCAATCAATCACAATTGGAAATACTGGTTCTGGTTATAGAGCTGCAGCAACATACGAAATTCTTACTGATATTTCCAATTCTGTTGGAATTGGTTCAACCATCATTTTCTTAGAAAACAACAATAGTGTCTTCAGTCTATTAAGTCTACTTAATACTGGGTCAAATTGTAGTATTGGTGTTGGAACATTTATTGGAATTGGCAGCGTCATCACCTCAGTTGGATCTACCTTTGTTCGAATAGGAACTGCAGCGACAAGTCAATATACCATCCCATCTGGAACACAAGCAGTAATTAAGGTATCAAACCCACAAATCGGAATTGTTAATGTTAGCGTTACTAATAATTCTGTTGGTGTTGCCACAATCACTCATGTTGGTTATGCTACAATTATTTCTGGGAGCATATCAACAACAGTAACGATTACTAATCCTGGATCTGGTTATACGACCACAAATACTCCTTTTACGATTGTTGATAGTCCAGATTCATACTCTAATATTCCTCTTCGTTATAGTTCATCCTCGTCTGGAGTCGGGACAGAAGCAAAAGTTGATATCGTTGTTGGACAAGGTTCAAGTGTAATAGATTTTGAAATTACTAATACTGGTTATGGTTATAGAAATGATGACATACTAACTGTTCCTGTTGGCGGATTAACTGGTATTCCAACTTCTGCTAATTTTAGTGAATTTCAAATTACAGTTCAAAATATTTTTACTGATGAATTTAACGGATGGTCTATTGGAGAACTTGAAGTTTTTGATAATTTTGATGAATTATTTGATGGCAGCACTCAAACTTTCCAATTGACAAAAGGTGGATTTATTAAATCAATCGTCGCTGCAAGAGGATCAAATATTGTTGTTCAGGATACTTTACTCATTTTTATTAACGATATTCTTCAAGTTCCTGGAGAAGGTTATGTTTTCCCGGGTGGAAGTATCATAACATTTACAGAAGCTCCAAAAGTTGGAGATACCTCAAAAATTATTTTCTATAAGGGAAGTGGAAGTGTTGATGTTGCGAGTAGAGAAATCATTGAAACTGTTAAGATTGGTGATGATTTAACAATTGGATATGATGCATCTATTGGTCAAACACCATATCAACAAGAGGATGAAAGAACTGTAACTTCCATTAATTCAACTGATGAAGTATCCACAGTTCCATATTTTGGCCCAGGAAACACTGCAGATGAAACTCTGTTAAGACCAGTTGTTTGGTGTAGACAAACTGAGGATAAAATAATTAATGAAAAAGGTGTTGGAAAAGATAGAGAACTTTATGAACCAAATATCAATCACTTTGGTTATGTTATAAAAACAGTTGGTGTTGGATCTACTGCAATCTATGTTGATAATGTTAGACCATTCTTTAATGCTCAAAATGAAAATGATACTACTTTAGATTTTCAAAATAGTATCACAATTATATCACAAGAAAATAGATCTGATGCTATAGGAACAGCGGTTGTCTCTGGTTTAGGAACAATCTCTTCTGTTGTTATTTCTGATGGTGGTGTTGGATATACAACAGCAATCGTAAGTTTTGGATCAACTGTTGGAGTTGACACCTCCACAAGAGCATTTGGATCTGTGATAATTGGAGCTGGCGGAACTATCACTGGCGTAGCAATTACAAGTCCGGGAGTTGGGTACACCTCATCCAATCCACCTCAAGTCCTTATTTCATCATCCAACCCTGTAGTTGAAACAAACAGTGTATCTTCATTCTCTGGTGATTCTGGTGTGATCGTTGGATTTGGAACAACGACACAATCTTCCGTTGATAAACTTATATTTGATTTCTATATTCCACAAGATTCTTTCTTAAGAAATACAACTTATGTTGGAACTGCTGTTACTTTAAGTTCGATAGATGTTAATGACTACTTTGTTGTTTACAATTCTAATGTTGGTATTGGAAGCACAATATTAACGTCAAGAGATCTTTCAAATAACACAATTGGAATAGGAACAAGTTTTGTTGATAATGTTTATCAAGTTGATACTGCATTTACAACACAATCAACAGTAACTGGGATTGGGCTTACTCACGTAAGAAGAGTTTTTGCTCGGATAGCAGGTATTGGAACAATTGACTTTAGTTCCACATCAATAACATTTGACTCCACTGTCTTTACTTTTGATTCTTCGGGTGGTGTTGGAAGCGCATACACTGGAATTATAACAACATCAAGTTACTTTGGTAATTTTAGTTGGGGTAGAATAGATCTCACTACAAGAACAGAGTCGAACGAATTTAATTTTTATGGTGATAGAAGAGTTGGTGGCATCACGACCTCAGCGATTGTTCAGAGAACCAAACCTCTTAAATTTAAAAAGTACCTAATCTAAATACTTCTAAACTAAAACATCTATAATGGCAAGAGTAGCAATAAACACTGGAGCAACAGATAATGATGGCACAGGTGATACTCTGCGAGCAGCTGGTGGTGTTATTAATAATAACTTTCTTGAGGTTTACACCTATCTAGGAGCAGGGAGCACTACAACCCTATCTGCGCCTGTTTGGAATACCACATCTGTAGGTATTAACACACTAAGAAATGTTGGTGTAGGAACCACAAATCCAAGATTTGCCCTGGAAGTTGGTGCTGTTGGAGCATCAGGAACCACATTATTCGTAAATGGTGATGCACGAATCACTGGAATCTTAACTATTGGAACTTCGTCTATCACTCTTAATGGATCCACGAATATTATCAATGTAGGTACCGGCGTCACTATTGATGGATCTACCGGTATTATCAGTGCGACATCTATTGTTGTAGGAGGAACAACTTTAACTGGTGCTGCAGTAACACGCATTGAGGCTGGATCTGGTATTTCAGTGGACCAAAATACAGGTCAAGTAACGATTACTGCAACTGGTGGTGGTGGATCATCCCAATTTGTAACCACTGCTGCTGGTATTCATACACTCTCTAATGTTGGTATCGGAACTACAAATCCAACATCAAAACTTACTGTAACTGGTGATGGAACATTTACTGGTGTTGTTACCGCAACCACATTTATTGGTGCTTTAACGGGCACAGCAACAACTGCAACTCTAGCAACTAATGCTCAAGGTTTAACTGGAACTCCTAATATTACTGTAGGAACCATTGGTGCAACAAGTCTGAATGTTTCTGGCGTTGTAACTGCTACTACGTTTATCGGTGCAGTAACTGGAAATGCGGCGGGTCTCTCTGGAACTCCTAATATTACTGTTGGAACTGTGGGAGCAACAAGTCTTAATGTTTCTGGTGTTACCACTGTCGGTGTTATAACTGGTGCCACGTATTATGGTGATGCTTCAAATGCAGTTGATGGTAAGTGGACTTTAGGTGCAAGTGGATCAAGTCATTACACTTTTACTGGAGTTGGATTTACAGAAACAACAAATGATCCTGTCCTTTACTTAACAAGAAGCGAAGTATATGAGTTTGTAAATAACTCTGGTGGATCACACCCATTTCAAATTCGTACAGGTAATGGAGGATCTGCATATAATAACGGTGTAACAAATAATGGTGCAGCAAGTGGCACAATAAGATTTGAAGTTCCATTTAACGCACCAAATACTCTCTACTATCAATGCACTAATCACTCTGGCATGGGAGCAACAATATTTGTTACTCCGCGTCTTGAACCAGCAGTTGGCGTTAGAACTACTCTGACAGCGACCACAGGGTCTGTTGGAAGTGGATCTACAACTAACTTGAATATTGATGGATTTAAAACTTATGGTTTGTTAAAAGTAGGTATCACTAGTGCTGCTTGGGTTGTTTTATACACTGATTCAACATCAAGAACAAATGACGAAACAAGAAGTCACTTAACAGA
>Ga0194129_10004918_pt1 | contig 17407 bp, 10 predicted proteins | sample TA2KigCa35mmetaG_FD_150862 | JGI IMG/M metagenome (GOLD analysis project Ga0194129, IMG submission 150862) | Freshwater microbial communities from Lake Tanganyika, Tanzania - TA2015038 Kigoma Deep Cast 35m | ecosystem: Environmental > Aquatic > Freshwater > Lake | place: Tanzania: Lake...
GGTTGCTTTGATGGCAACGAGTGAGTAATCGTTACCTTGTTCATCGAGAAAAAGTACGATCAAAACAATCCACTTTCAAAAATTCACCTTTTCCGGACAGGGCCTAGCTAAAATATTATTTCAAGTTTGAAAAGGGAAATTTCTTTTAGGTCAGCATAGGGGCAGATCTGCTATTTTTTTGCATCTGCAGGAATACCCCCTTTTTACCCTGTTTTTCTCCCAGATTGGCCTGCAAAGAAGGAAAATTGGTTCATTTTTACAGAGAAGATTTTTCAAAGCCTCAATTCCTCAACTGTTAAAACTTTATATAAATAGCTTTCTTAAAGATAGATACAATGAAATTTCAAAGTCAGCTCATCGCCATTTTTCCGAGTATAACCATAGCACCCCTCTCAATAAACGAAGCGCTAGGGCGCAATGCGGCGTTTTTACGAGGCGAATTCAAAATGCTGATAGGGAGCAGGTTAATAAAAATATGCAATTTTTTACTGTAAGGAGATTATGTTGACTAGCTGAAAACAAAGGTAGAGATTGATTTTTCATTGATACCAATTGATAACTAGCTTAAAGCTAAAAAATTCTTAAAACCCGCAATGAAAATAAAATTATTCATACCATTATTTTTCATCATGGGAGCTTCTCTTTGTGGAGGACCAATGGATAGATTCCACGAAGAAGCGAACCAGAAAAAAACTCAAACCACATCATCTGAAGGTTTACCTAGAATGAGGGAGGGGGTGGAGAGACAAGTTGTTTCTCCAGAACGGAGCACAGCACTTCCAACGGCAACAGATCGTTCTTTGGTTAATCCTGGTTTGCAAGAGCCAATCTCTTTGTCGGCAGCTGAGTCCTCCGGGTCTAGCGAAGCAACTGCGATTGCTGATGAAAAAAATGTCACCTCCCATCAAGCGGAAGCCCAACTCATAAAACAGTTCTGGGATGAATTAAAAACGTTATCGCCACTCATGCCAGACCAACAAGTCCGAATTGAGGAAGCAACTCAAGCGGTTCTTTATTGGCAAAAACTGGGAGAGGATTACACAACTCTTGCTCAGACAAGATCAGAAGAGGAAGCCGGAACAGAAAATTTTCAAAACGCTGCTACAGCTTGCAATCAAGCTGCAACGGCAGCAACAGAGTTTTTGAAAGCAATGTCATCATTTTCTCCCAAGCCTCAGCGCTTTGTTATACCCTCTCCGAAAATCCCTGTCGCAACATCCATTCCTTTATTATCGCTTGATCAAGTCGATGCTGAACAAGAGATCACGATTAGAAAAAATATTGGCGCTGCGGTGAAAGATTTTTTTGGGAAGAGCGCTCTTGAGGGCGATCTCTCGGCGAATTGTGCTTGGGAGGCTTTACAGCAAGGAAAAGAGCAGCAATTGCGTTTATACAACGAGTTCAAAATCGCCGAGCAGGAAGAAATTTTATTTCAAAAAATTTTTGAAGAATGCGACCGAGCCTCGGCCGAGGAAGAGTTAGCGAAGACACGCTTAGGACGCATTCAGAAGTATGCTAGCAAAATCGCAACCGCACTAAATGCGATCCCAACTCCACCGACACAGCTTGTCGGTCATGGCGCTGCTCTTGTTGGAGGAGGAGCAGGGTTGCTCAACAACGCGTTAGCTGAACATCATAAAAATGAAGCAAAAGAAAACTATGAAGCTGCCATACAAAAAAGGACCAGGTCGCAGAAAAAGGACGTTCAGGCTCGTCAGCACCTTCTCTTGCTCGAAGAAACTGCAACGCAACAAGAGCAGAGAACACCAGAGTTAGCGAGAGAAAGTATTTTGCGTTTTGCCGCCCAACTCGCACCTGATGAGCAGTACGGAGAAAGTGAATGGCAAACGTGGAGCCGCATGGTGGCTTCTTCTCCGGAGGAAGTGATGCCGTTAGCAGCTTGGGGAAAAAGAAAGATTGGCGATGTGAGAAAAATGGGATTTGAAGCGTGGCATGCTGCTTTAATCGATCAGGAATGCGAGTTTGAAAAGCTCAAGCAGGAAGGAACCAGTCATGTCGTCACACTCAAACAGCAATATCTTTTGGCAAAACAATCCGCTGAAGAGGCTGCAGAACTTGTAACAAGCTGCAGAGCAGCGTGGGAGTCTGATTCAAAGCGAAATCAGGAATTGAGTCAATGGATAGATCACTTGCTCGAAGAAATGGAAACTCAAGAGCATAAAGACGCTGAAAAATTTCAAAATGCCCAAAATCTTTTTATGAAAGCAATGAGGGAATTAAATGAGGTAAAGCAAGCTCTTCCTCAGCAACGCGAGGCTTGGGAACAGGCTCTCAGAGAAGAGAGCGATTCTACTATTCGCAGAAACACCTGTTTTTGGGCTCATCGTGATGCCAAGATGCTTTTTGAGCGACAGATCACACGAGCGCTCGCTAAATTTGAAGCTGCAAAGGCGGGATTGATTCGTTATTGGCCGGAAGAAAAAGATCATCTTTATGTTCCTTACAATGCAATGGCACTTCCTTTTCCCGAAGAAGAAGAGGTTTCTTTTTTTCATGACAATCCAACGCCTGCTCATGAAGAGCGAGAAATAGGTCCTCCACTTTTGCGCCGCGAGGAAGAAGAAGCTCAAGGGAAGCGCTATCTTTATGAAGCTAAGAAAAAAATAAAACAATCTCTCTCCGTAACAACGCCCTCATCCACAGCGGCGGCTGCGGCAGTTTCTCTCTCCAAAACCGCTGTGCCGGCGCAAACAACAGTTGGTCGTATAGGCACATTCACTCGAATCAAGACTATTCAGGAACAAGCTCGAGAGGCTGCTGCTACACTCGTAGTAGCAGCAAAATTTCCAACATCAGTCGTCTCAGCAAAAATTATTCAAACGCCGGAAGAAAAGCTACTTCAATGGACGCTAGCACAAGTCGAACATCCTTCTTTAGCCGATCAACAGCGCTGGAAACTTTTTTCCCAATATGAAAATGCTCGACGCCAAAACGATCAGCTACTGCGAACGATCCGCGAGGCTAATGCTGAAGAAAGCTTCTCCACCGACGAAAGACCGCGCATCTCTAGTTGGAGTGATGCAGCTAGTGCTGCTAGTTCGTGGATTACCTCGCTAGGTCGGAAATCAAGTCAGCAAACAATTTGGGCAAGTACCACAGGAACCCGCAGCGCTATCTCTACAAGCGATAGAAGCGCAAACTCCTTCGATCCCATCAAGCTGGAAGAACAATTAAGGCAAGCAGCCGAAGCAGAACATCAAGCTAAAGATTCTTGGGAAGAGGCTGCGCGGCAAGCCGAGCAAGAACGCTTGGCTCATGGTGGAGAAATCATCGAAGATGATGATGTTTTAAAAACTTGGAGCTACGTTGATCGCGCAGCTGTAAAAAAACAACAGCGACAACAACGACAAGACCAACATGAATTTGAAATGGAAAAGATGATCAACAAGAAACTCATCAACAACGCTCGTTGGAGAGCTTGTAAAATAGCTGATGAAGCCACACTAAGATTTCATGAGGCAGAAAAAGAGCGACAAAACTTTGAGACATCACGGACATCACGACTTCAAGGGGTAGCCTTTGAGCAAAAAGCAACATCTCTTCGAATCAAAATGAATGATGCCCTTGAAGCAGTCGTTCAAACTAAAGAAGCTTGGAAAGAACTTGCAATGCAACATTACAGCCTCCTTCGTGCCCAAGCCGATGAGCTTTGTAATGACGAAGAGGAACTCTCTGACGTTACGCAACGCGAGATTGTTGCGAAGGCCTTAGAAAAATTACGCGGCTTTGATCGGGGTGTTGTACAACGATGGAATCAATTTCAAGAGAAGCAAGCTCACACTCTTCCTGTTGATCATGGAGAAGGAGAGTCTGATGAAAAATTAACTGCTGATTTGACACTTGCGGAAGAAAAAATTTTTTCAAGCAGCACCACTTTTCAAGAGGGCGCTAGAAACTATCAGCAGCTGGCCATTGCAAAAGCTCTCTCCATGGCTCGCAATAATACTCCTGGCGCTCCAATGGCGTGGGAGCAGCGTCTTCGTGAAAAGGAGGAGCAGCTAGAAAAATGGAAACAAGCCTTAGCAGATCCTAAAATGGAATCGCATGATAAAACAGGTTTTGAGGCAACACTTCCACGCTTAAAAGCCATTGTGAAAGCAGATCGCAAAGCGAAAGATCAATTTGAAAAAGAAAAAAACCGCCTTGATGAATTGGAGTGGCACTGGAAAAACATCATCGAAAAACAAGAGGAAGATCACACACGCCATATTGCTGGGGCTGCCATGGCCTACCATCAAGGAAACAAAAGCTTCTGGGAGGGGTTAACGATGCAAGAGCGAGAAAAGTACAACAATCCTATTCGAAAAGGTAATCACGACTACGACCATACTTTTGAGGAAGAAGAAATGTTTTTGAAAGATCTCAAGCAGCGCATAGATCAAGAGTTTGAGAGAACTAGAACCTTTACTGACCGCGTTGCTAGAAAAATATTCACCTTGAATCGAGCTGCTAAAAATGCCTTACTACAAGCACAATCTCATTTCGAACAGCGCTGGGAAGATCTCCAGCAGCGGAAAGCAGAGAGGGAGGAGGTGTTGAGATGGAGCAAAATGAGTTCTTCGGAGAGAGTGTGCTATGTGTCAGAAAAAATACTAGAACAACTCAACCTCGCTATTAGCAAGCGTGAAGAAGAAAGGCGCCTCCCTGAAGGAGAGGCCAGAAAAGAACCAGTTAAATTAGCTGAAGGAAAAATTAAAAAAGAACGCTTGCAGGAGGAGAAAGAGCAAGCAAAACCGTTCCTCAAGAAGGCTGATGCACTGACCATTTCCAAATTTCTGACTGAGATAAATGATCAAGTTACAGGCTGTAAGTTTGTCACCTGTGCTGATAAAGACTCTCTCCGTTATGAAATTCAAAAACTACGAGGATCTCTTGACTTAGTCCTTCTACCATGCAGTTCTTCTAACATTCGCTCTTCCATTTTGGTGCATGATGCTCTTGAGCGCGTTGGCATAACTGAATGGGACTCTTTAATAACTGCGGCTGATGAGGCATTTCAAAAGTTAGTTGCTACTAGCGGTGTTATCGCTCTTGAAGATTTTATTAACAAAGAACGTGCTTTGATATCAGACTATGAAGCGCGAATTCGATCCATGGCTTTAGAAATAGCTGGCACTCGAGGAGAAGAGTATTGGATAAAATTTGTTATTTTATCTGATAGAACGGCTCAGCTTGCTGAATATGCAAATGAATATTCCGCAGCTGAAATGATCTTTCAACGCATAACAAGGCTGAGAGCTATTGCGAATGCTAATCGCCTAGCATGGTATCATACTTGGCCCCAAACTACTCCTGTTGCGGCAAGAATTGCTGAAATTACTAAACTAGCATCAGCATCTTTTAAAGATTTAGCTGTCAGTCCAAACTACATACGTTACTATCAGCACTCCGTAACTGCGCCATTTTCTTACGAACATGATCGGCTTCTTTGTACTCTGGAGGAAAAAGCTGCAGAAGTTTTCAGAACAGGCGTTCTTTCTCTTTTATTACGGGACACAAAAATAGATTCTCTTTCCAAAATTTATTGGGATCAAGTTGCTCGCTTCTTTAAAGATGAAGCTTCAAACTGTCAGAGGTATGGCCTGAGGAGCGGGGATAGAGGACTTGATCCTTATGAACAGAGCCGCAGGGGGCGTAATTATTACGCCTTCTTTAATGAACTTGGGGATCATGCACAGTTTAAAATATTTTCTACTATTAAAAGATGCATGAATGAAGTATGGCCTGAGGCTAAAACAAAAAAATAAATTTCTCTTCCCAGGAGCGAGTGAGTGATTCTAGTAGTGAGTGTTGTTCTTCACTTCCACGATATCCAAACATGCCAAAATTAATGACGAGGTCGCATTGGTTATCCTTGTGACAATACAAAACACGCTACTCGTTTCATTGTATAAGTAATGTGTTGCATCAGGATTGATGATTACTTCCGGCCCCGTTAAATCATACGTCCCGGTCTCCGTGCTCGCTTCTGCCTCTGCGTGATTTTTAGGAGAGCCATGTTCTATCCAATTGCAGTAACGTTGCTTTTGCATGATATCACAACAAACCATCATTTGTTCCGCTATCGCTCCATTAGCCACAAAATAGTTGAGTTCATTTTCTCGTTTTGATTGGGTTATTTGAACTTTCATGTTCAAAGAATAAAGTCCATGAGGATCCGATGTGGAAGCTGCCGCCTTGAGAAATGTAAGGTACTGCCCAACCGTGACGTTAGGTCCTATAACAGTTTGTTGTTCGGAGTCAGCTTGTGAATAAGCCGTAGCAATCGTGAAAAGAAGAATAAAACGTGAGAGAAAGCGAACCATAGTGTTACAAAGTTTCTTGAATATTTAAATGTCACTTGATGATTTTTCAAGCATGCAGCTCGTTTTAACCCGAATATTTCATGGCTCTCACAGTGAAGCGAAGGAAAAAGCTGATGAGACAAGGCGGAGGCAGGATTTTAATCAGGGCTGTATGAGTACATACCGCTCTGATCAAAATTCAACGACAACGCAGTATTCATCGGCTTTGGCCAAGCTGCAGACTGAGAGGCATGAAATATACGGGTTAATTTTGTACTGAACAAATATCCTCTTCATGACCTCCTTGACAAAGCTCTCCCACATTCTCTAGCTTTTAATGCATTCCTTTGACTGAAATTTTTTATGTCTGCTGTACCTCCTTCTGCACGCAAAGTCGGCTTAGTCACTTGCGTTTTCCTTGTGCTCGCTATTGTTGTTGGTAATGGGATTTTTACAAATCTCGGACTGCAGTTACTCTCTATCTCCAGCAACTTCGCGATCTTAGCGCTCTGGCTCGTTGGCGGTATCTGCGCGCTCTGCGGTGCACTGGCTTATGCGGAGCTTTCCTCATTGATGCCTCATTCCGGCGGCGAGTACTACTACCTCTCTCGCGTTTACCATCCAGCATTGGGAACGATGGGGGGAATCATGACGCAATATGGCGGGATGATTGCACCCACGGCATTGGCTAGCATGGCTTTTGCAAAATATGTTTCGGGAATTTTTCCTTCCGTTCATCCCACGCTTATCGCGATTGCTTTAGTGACGCTCATCACCGGAACGCACTTAATCAAATTGGGATTCAGCGCCGGGTTTCAAGATGCCATCACAGCGCTTAAGTTTCTTCTCATTGGCATCATCATTTTTTTTGGCTTTCGCTATGCAACACAATCACCAGCAATTTTTCTTCCAACGGCAGATTCATTCAAAGAACTCTTTTCCCCCAATGCTGGGGTGACGTTGCTTTTTTGCTACTACGCTTATGCCGGTTGGAGCGCTGCAACCTACATTGCTGATGATGTGAGTTCCTCTCGCAAAACCGTGGGACGTTCGCTCATCATAGGAACACTCTTAGCGACGTTAATTTATCTTTCGATGAATGCGATTTTTTTGATGTCTGCACCGAATGAAGAGCTCCGCGGCGTGATCGACATTGGTCACGTGGTAGCAACTCATTTGCTTGGTGCGCACGGAGGCAACGTGATGGCTGCTCTGATTGCGATTGGGCTGATGGCCGGCGTGAGTGGCATGATCTGGGTTGGCCCGCGCATCACTCAGATGATGGGAAAAGATCTTCCTGCTTTGACTTGTTTTGATCAACTCTCTACCAGCAATGTTCCCGTACGGGCAATGCTGCTGCAATATGTTTTGGTAGTCTTGCTGCTTTTGACTTCATCATTCAAAATTGTTTTGGTGAGCTCACAGTTCACGCTCATTTGTTGTCAAATCTTGACGGTCCTGGGCGTTTCGGTGCTCCGCAAAAAAAAGATGGCCGCGCCTGAAGAATCGCAAGAAATTTTTCGTTGTCCGCTTTATCCGCTCCCTTCCATTATTTTCATCGGCGTCAGCCTGCTTGCCCTTGGCTACACCATCATGACGAATCCGTTCGAATCGGCTATTGGAATCGGCGTGATTCTTTTTGGTTTGGCGCTACATCCGATTTTCTTAAGAAGAAGATAGGAGATGGAAGATGGAAGATGGGAGGTTAAAAAAGTAACCTATGCACAAACTACACTCCCATCTTCCATCTTCCATCTTCTATCTTCTAAGTTATTTTCTCCTTGCAAGTTTATCCGCCCAGGAAATCCGGCGCGCAATCCCCGTAAAACCGATCTTTGCGGGCTATAACGAGGATGCTTTATTTTTGGCGGGAAAAGATGTTCCTGAAAACTCTTCGCTTGCACCCCTGCAACGAAGCAACATCTATCAAGAGCATGCAGCATCATTACAAAAATTATGGTCGCTCTATGAACAACGCCAGTTTGTTCCCATGCGTGAATGGAGCCTTCAGGAGCTTCCCTCACGCATTCCGCTCCCTTCGGTTGTTTGTTATTTTTTTAGCGGTCCTGATATTTTGAATCCTCTGGCTCTTTTCCCTGATGCTGCCTCAACGTATTTGCTGTGTGGAAAAGAATCGATTGGTGCTGTCACTCCGCCGGAACAACTCTCTCCCGAGGAATTGCAGTCTGCCCTTGCTTCGCTTCGAGAAGCCATGAAAACCGCTCTGCAATTCGGTTTTTTTATTACCAAGGAAATGCGCTCTCAAACTGCAAGCGGTCCTTTTCAAGGTGTCTTACCGCTTTTTTTAACCTTCTTGAATCTTACAGAAAATCGGATTCTCAGCGTGGAGCGACTCACGCTCGGAGGAGCTCCTGGATTGCGTATCGACTTTGTTGCTCCGAGTGGCGCTGAAAAAACCCTCTACTATGCACAGCAAGATTTGTCAAACGAAAGTTGTCGTTCCTTTTTGCGCTGGCTTCAGCAATTCATGCCTGCGATCTCCTACTTGAAAGCAGCCTCGTATTTGCTGTACGAAGAAAATTTTTCTCGCACGCGCAACTTTCTCCTTCAAAATTGCAATGCCATTTTGCAAGACGACTCGGGCATTCCGTTCCGTTGTTTTGATAACACTCATTGGACGCTCTATCTTTTTGGTGATTACAAAGGCCCTATCGAATTGTTCCGCACCAAGTATCAAGCCGATCTCGCCAATGCCTATCATACCTCGCTCCTCGCAGCTCCGATGGAATTTGGTACAGGATATCAGTTTCAACCCGGCCTCTCTGGTGGCGCTAATTTGCTACTAGCGGTAAGACAAGAATTTGCTCCGCGAGCAGTGCCGGTGAATTCCTCTCGCTACAAGCGCTCCAAAAAAAAGCATCCGTGATCCAATTTCTGCAATACCACTTTCAATAAATAATTGGATTATACGACGCAGGAGTAAGTGGTATAAGGATCTGAACGAATGTTTTTTTATTTTTGCGATATCATGAACTGGCACCAAAATATGCATTATCCGGAACTGACCCCTATTTCTATTCATCGTCGCTTGCTTCAAAGCAATTCCGTAGCCACCAGAAAAATGTGTTGCCTGAATTAGGTTGCTGCTCTCTCCGAGTAAGAGCGTTTGATAAATCAGTTTCTTGCATGCTGCTTGTTGGCGGAGGAATAGAGTTCCAATGAGCCCTCTTTTGTTCAGCTTCTTGTAATGCTTCTTGAATTTCTTTCTCAACAAGAGAAGAAAACGATGTGATGTTTAATGAGGGCAAAGATTTTTTTTGTATTTCAATTTTTCCCTGCAATGCTTCGAGTTGGATTTTTCTTTGCTCCCACGCTGTGAGGGCTGCTTGCACTTGGGTGGTCACACTTTTTAGAAAAGCAGTTCCTATTTCAAGAGTAGCTGCTCTTGCAGCTCGTTCTGCTTGCTCCTGAAGTCGTTCAGCCTCTTTATGAATCGCGTTGACGTGATTTCTATTTTTCCAAAGTTTGATTCTTTCTACTTGAGTTGAATCGTTGAGAACGAGGGCTGCCGCCTCTTGCTCAAACTGCTCCCATTTGCGTTGCTCCGCTGGTGGCGCAAATTTCTTTTCCTCTGAAATGAGTGCTAAAAGAGGCTGATAGTGAGAGATGATCGTATCTGCAGGAAAAGTCCTTGTTTCAAAATCAGCCGTAGTGACATTTGCTTGGATGATGTTCTGCATGATGTCGTGATGAAGGCCATTGAGTTGGCTTTCTATGGAGCAGCGCGCAATGTGATAGTCGAATTTTTGAATATAGTCATTGTATCCCTGTTCATCCTCCTGCAGCATGCTCGTCTCAGCGCTATCCATGGGCGTAAGCTTGCGCTCCTCACAATATTCTTCAAACTCCTTCTTCGCTTTCTGCCAGGCTTGTTGCTCCTCCTCGGCCTTTCCGATAATCGAGGTTGTCTGAAAATGATCAGGCCTTCGTAATCCAGCAGTAACAGAACCTTTACGGACTGCAGGAAGCGTTACTGTAAAAAAAGCATATTCTAATTCATCGACTGCGGCACGACTAGCTTCCGACGAATTGATAGAAAATCTTTTCTTTATATGCTCTTCGATATCCTTTGGAAATAGTTGCTTTATCAGTTCATCCACTTTATTCCAATCGGCATGATACTCGTCCCTCCGTGCGTAGGCTTGTCGGAAAGCGTCACCAAGGAGAGCGAAAACTTTGTCGCGTTCTGTAACAGAAGCGCTTTGCGGAGTTGATATAACACTTTCATCAACAGCCGTGACAGCGATGGAAGAATCCGCTGTTGCTTGTCGCGGATCTTGCCTCAAATCATCCCAATCAAGGCACCCCGAAAGGCTTCGCCCTTGCTCTTCTTGTTCGCTAGCAGTACGAGGATCTTCTTTTTTGCTTGCTCCTCGATCGAAAGATCCAGCAACAAGCGGAGCACTCAAGCTCACAACCAACAAAAAAGGGCCAAGGAAAAGGAGGGGATTCATTTCTTTATTCTCTTTGCAATGACGTGCGTTTCGTCAATGCAAATTTTTATTCAGGCTACACTCTTAAATGCCTTCTGCTACGTTCACCAAAGAATCCAAAGCCTTTTGGATAATTTCATGCTCTCCTTGAAACTCAAGAATCCGTTTCTTTGCCGCCTCTTCTTTTGAGTTCAATGCCACGGTTGCAACAGTAAGAGGCTCGTCTGCGGCCGATGGAGGATTAAGAGATTCAAAAACTCGCTTACGGCTCTCTTCAGGCAAGGTTTTATATTTAGCAGTGATGGCTTTATCCCATTTTTGGAGGGCTGTTGCTCCTGCTGATTTTGCTTGTTTCAATAAGTCTTGAGAAGAGCCCGTAGAGGCTCCATCTTGTTCTGTCGATGTTGTTTGAAAAGCATCCCAAGCATGATCAAATTGAGTGCTCGCAAGTTGGGCCTCATAGACAGCTATGACATAGGACAACTGCTTCGATTCCACATCCCAATTTTCTTGAAATTGTGGTTGAGCTTCGCTTTTTTTAGACTCAATCAATTCGGAACAGCGTTTTGCTAGCTCATTAATAGCATCTGTCACGTCATTGGGATCCTCTTGCTTTCTCTCTTCATAAGCCTGAAGAGCTGCTTCCACTTTTTGTTGAGCCTGCAAGGTCTCAACGCTAAGGCCTGAGGCTGCGTTCATATAATGCAAATGATGGAATGCATTAGCCCAGGCATCAGCAAGTTTGTTGTTGCTTTGGTTTGTTCTTAAATCGCTTGCCGAAACAGAAGCTTCATCTCTTTGAATATTCTCAGGAATCAGAGATTTTTTTTGACTGCGAAAGTCAGTTTGAGCCTGGGTCCATGCTGCCGTAGCCGTTTTCGCCTTTTTAAGCGCATCAGCATGAAGATCGACAGGAGGCGCTGGAGCCTTTCTCCAGAAAGGCCAGCAATCAGTTGCTGCTTGTGCTTCTTCTTCAACCTTTGGTTCGCGAGTTAATTGCGCCGCTTTTCGAGCAACAGTGCTGGCCTTCCAAGCAGGCAAGGCGGCCTCTAAGGCTAGCGCTCGGACTTGAACGACCCTGGCTGAATCAATCTCCTCATCTGAATAACGTGTCTCCTTCTTACCGAGCCATCTATCAATCGCGGGAAGAGGTGGTGGATTCAAAATGCTATCAACCCATCTTTTTGCCAGTCTCACGCGCGCCGCAGCCTTGCTCGAAGCGGGAGCATCAGGATCCCTTGCGTGATATGCTTCTTGAATGAGGTGTTGAGCATAGGCCAAACTCCGTTGACTCCTTTCAGGCTGTTCTACGGGAGTTAAGGTTTCAATTTTCTTTGGCTGTCCAGGTGTTGTCTCTTCTACTTTTAAACTATTATTGCTTTCTCTTGCCTGGGAACTAGAAAACCCGGTACCACCATCTGCTACTGTAACAGTTCTCAGACGTGGGTCCTCTGTGACACTGTTTTGTATTTCTCTTCCATTTCCTTCTTCTATCATCGCCTGCAAAGAGACAGCAGAAGCCGTTAATAAAAAGGCGAGCCACCGTTACTCAACCTGGAAAAACCAAAAACCAGATTGCGGTGGCTCGCAAAAAAAATGTTGATTGCTTGTTAAAGTAATAGACTCCTCAGAAATCAAAACGTTCAAATATTTATTCTTTTTTTAATTTTCCTATTGCATCTTGATTGCAGCTGTTTAAAGATCCACATCAACTCCAAAAACCTAATCTCCATGAAAACCGTCGCTCTCTGCAGTCTTGTCACGCTCTCGTTAACGACTCTTTCCATCCGAACAGAAGCGGCGTCAGCTCCTGACGGCAGCCATCCTGTTATTCATGCGGTCAAAGACTCATCTTCTACTTCTACTAGTAGCCACAGTAAGAATGTGACTGCTAACGCTACTGATGCAGTTCATGGAACTGTTCGCGCAAATTATCAAGATGATAGCGATGCTAATAATCATAAACCTCAAGGAGTCGCGGTTACTAAGCTTTCCGCCGCGACCGCAGCTGCCTCAAAAAGACTAGGACTAGACGCAGACGCTGTTAGCTCGTGGGCTGTTAGTTTGGATACAAATATTGCTGCTAATCCAGCAACAACTCCAGCAGAACAGAAACAGAACGCTGCCCTAAGGAAAATTTACAGCAGGGTCAATGCTCATATTACTCGTATCAATAACGCTGTCGTTAAACTTTCTAGGGCACGTAGTCGCAAAGAGGCAGCCGCTCAATGTCAGAGTATAGAAACAATAGCTCAGCGTATCCGAGACACAATAAACCTTCTACACCGCGATCTTGTGGATATAGAGGCCACGAAGTTAATAGTAGCTGGGGATACAAAGGCAGGCAATGCACTCCTTGTAAGAGGAAGAAGAATAGTAAACGAAAAAGCAGTCATAACTCCTTTGCGCAACTTAATTAAGAGGGCTCACGACGAGGCTCAAGCTTTTAAAGACTAAAAGTTGATCGCCAATATCAAGTTGCATAGCAAGCACAGTAAACAGATAACTCCGACTCACACTTCAAACAAAAAACCATGCTCCGATTCATCATCACACCGATCGCGATTGCTACGATTACTCTCTTGGCCTTCTCTTCCAACTCCCTAGCCATAGCGCCTGGGGCTAATAATCCTCCAGGACCGGGACGAGGCCATGTCCGTCATCCAGTTATTGGTAATGAGCATAGTCATAATTCCGTTGGGGCTAAGGCACTCACTGTTAAAGCACACGCTGCAGGCAATGCAGCAATTGGAGGTCAATCTTCAGGAGGAGGAAGCGCCAATCCTCTTTTCTATGACAAAAAGAAAAAATCGGAGCAGTAGTTTTGCGTACGTGCTCAGCTAGACTGTCCTAGGCCATCTCTCTTTTAGCGCTATGATTCTGGAAGCTTGATGAATTCTGGTGTTTCAGACGAAGTAACGAGTAACGGGTGAATATAAACAGCCGAAATTCCCTATTTCGATAATCCTAACAACGTGAATGAAAATGAGAAAGGTTGCGTAAGGAGTTTGATTTAAAAATGGTTGTAATAAGGCCGTGGCTAACCTGAACGGTTAGTGAGGCATTAGGACGAACATTTTGAGCATTCGTTCAGCAAGCTGGTTTTGAACTACGAAACACTCTTAGTATTTGGTGATAGTTGAAGTTAAAAGTTGAAGTTGAAGTTTCGTGCGCTTTGCGAATAAAAATTTTACTTTTTCGCCGGAGGCGAGTCTTAACTTCAACTTCAACTTCAACTTTCAACTTCAACTGATACAAAGCAGCTTGAAGAAGCTTGCTCTTGGCCAGACTCCTGAACGATTACCATTTTGAAACAAACTAGAACGTAATTCCCATCTGCGCACCTATCACCAGGGCATTCGGAATCGTTCCTGTGCCGCCCGGATTGATGACCCATTGAATGTCAGGTTGAATGTAGGCTGTTTGAGTTAAGCAAATCCGATATCCTGCTTCATAAACCAATTCATATGTCGGAAAGCCTCCTCCCTCCTCGCTCTGCATGGAAGCAAAATTCGGGCTATAATTTCCGTAGGCCACTCCAAAAATCGTAGCGTCGGCTTTTCGCCCAGGAATCAAACCTGTGTAAACGGCACCTCCATTAACTTGGAACGGCATGAAAGCAATATTTTGTTGGGGAGAAAGAGTGAAGACCGTCCAAAGAACCAGGCCTGTGTCATTGTTTGGGTCAGGACGATAGACGGTTTGATCTGCATGCCAATACAATCCATAAGAGTTTGGTTGCTGACTCATGTTCAACGCTTCATTATGGCAGCTCGTCGAATAGTAGCCTCCCATCCAGTAGTGCCCTTTAAATCCCTTTGTTGAAATCGGAGCGACAGGATTTTTTGTTGTCACCGAACGAAAATCTTCATCATCCTCATTATCGCTCTGCTGCTGCCCTGATGCCGTTCCATCAAATGTAAACTCAGGATTCCAGCTGAATTGCCCCATCAACAAGGCTCCATCATTGGGATAAATATTCCAAGTTAGGCCATTCTCGCTCCCTGGTGTTACTTGATAAATACCAATTTTGGCAACTGTTGACCGCGATAGGTGTGCCTTCAGCAGACTCCCCCACGTTGCCGTGGCATAGTAAGAAACTCCTTCATTGATGAGAAGGGCTTGAGGAGATCCATCGATACCACCATTCATATAGAAATAATAAAGCGGTGAGATGGCAAAATCATTTCCTGTCGAAAGCCGTCCTATTTTAAAAACAGCATGATTATCCCAAAAATGTTGCTCATAAAAAAGTTGGTACCAATAAAATGTTTGCCCGACATAAATTTCCTGCACGGCAAATTGGTTGCCAATATTTTTTTGAGAAAGGCTATTACCATTCACTTGTGCCACACTCATGGAAAACATTCCTCCAGGCGGCCATCCGAAAAGTTCCTGAGTTTTAAAAGTACCTCCTAGATAGAAAAAATCCGCGTAGGTAAAACCGTTAGGATTCACTCCACCAACGGGATTGCCAGCGATATCGGAGGTGTAGCTCAGAAAAAAATCAACCCCATGTTGATCTAGGAGATTTCGTTCTTGAGAAAAGAGCTGTGTTATTTTTTGCTCTCCATCGATTAACCGAGGAATCGGGCCTGGTGTTTTGTAAGGCGATACAACATCAGTTTGATTGCTGTTATTAAGCTCTTGCTGAGTCTGATCAATCTCGGAGATCCCTGCTCCACCCTCAGTAGTACGAAGAGATTTGCCCTCGTTGAGATTCAGAGGATCTGCTCCATGAGCCATAGCCACTATAAAAGAAATGATGGCCAATCCTACTATTGTAGTTTTTTTAAGGGAGCAATTCACTATGAGAGAAAGTGAAATTTTGAGAAAAGTTTCAGGAAAGTGTAATTCATTAGTTTCTCCCTCTTAACTCCAGAATTCAATAAGAACTTTAAAAAAGATTCTTTTAGCGTAAACTCTCTTCCTATGCTTAGAAATATTGCCGTCTTAACTTCGGGAGGAGACGCCCCCGGCATGAATCCTGCCATCCGCGCTGTCGTTCGCACAGCGCTTGAAAGTGGTTGCAAAATTTTTGGAATCAACAATGGATACGATGGTATTTTTGCTGGGAGTATCGATGAGCTCTCTGCGCGCATCCTCTCTGGAATGATTGATCGTGGGGGAACAATCTTGCAATCGAGTCGCTGCCAACGCTTCTACGATCCGGCAGGCATTGATGAAGCAACACAACAACTCCGCAAACTCGGAATTCAAGGATTAGTCGTCATCGGCGGTGATGGCTCTCTCACAGGCGCTCGCGAAATTCATCGTCGCGGATTTCCGGTCATTGGCATTCCAGCTAGCATCGATAACGATATGGTGGGAACCGAAATGGCGATTGGTGCTGACACAGCCGGCAACACGATCATGCAATTGATCGATCGTATCCGCGATACGGCCCGCTCCCATCGTCGCTGTTTTTTGATTGAAGTCATGGGGCGCAACTCTGGCTATCTTGCTCTCACGACAGCGATCAGCTGCGGAGCTGAAGTAGCCGTCATTCCTGAGTTTGCTTACAACATGCCTCGCATCGTGCAACTCTTGAAGTCGCGATATCAGCAAATGAGGGACAACTCGATCATCGTTCTTGCTGAAGGAGTTTGTGATGCCGATACCTTCATCGCACGAATGCTAGAACAAGAAAAAGGGGCATTTGATCAAGAAATCAGGAAGACTGTTCTCGGGCACGTCCAACGTGGCGGTGGCCCAACACACTTCGATCGTATCTTGGCTGCGCGATTTGGAGAGCTCGCTGTGATGGGCTTGCTGCAAGGAGAAAGCGGCTCAATGACGGCTTTGTCACGCAGCCACGTAACACTTGTCGATTTTGACAAAGTCATCGGTCATAAAAAACATCCCTCTCCCGAATTGATCGGCCTCGCGAGACATTTGCAGATTGAGTTTGGGGACCCGGTGGAAGTTTAAGTTTAAGTTTCGTGCGCTTCGCGAATAAAAAGGACTTCTTACTTTTTCGCCGAAGGCGAGTCTTAACTTAAACTTCAACTTTCAACTTCAACTGTTGCGAAGGAACACATGCGGTAAACATAAAAACTCACGCCGCATTTGGAAAGGAAGTCGGCAATGCTAGCCACGACTAGAAAAATGATGAGCCCCTGTTCTCCAAAACCGTGGCTACAGAGGGCTACAAAAGTTGCCAGCGGATAAAATGCCCACGACAAAAGAAAAAGATTCCGCGCTTTCAAAAAGCATTGTTTTTCGAACGGATCTTGCGCTCGAGCTACGAGAGAAAGCTCTCTCAGAAGAATTCGTGCCAGATAGAGGAACGGCAGGAGTCCAAGAATCCAATAAACCCAACTTACTAAAGTCCCATGTTCTCCAAGATTGCTGGCATTGAGATAAGTAAAAAAAATGGAGACTACTGCAGCACCGATGAGCCGTTTAAGGAGCGAGGCTGCTTTTTCTTGAGGTAACCCCAGAACTAAAACGATCTCAGCCAAGAGCAACGGCATGGTAAGAAGCCAATCGCTATAGCGATAAAGCTCATGAAAAAAATGTCCGGAAGCCGCATAAGAGTTTCCTGCTAGCTCAAATGCCTCATTCCAGCTATGAAAGAGGCGTACAGCATGATAACAACCGATCGTAGCGATAATTCCAGCTAGCAGCAACAGCGGTTGAAATCGC
>Ga0194129_10004919_pt1 | contig 17404 bp, 14 predicted proteins | sample TA2KigCa35mmetaG_FD_150862 | JGI IMG/M metagenome (GOLD analysis project Ga0194129, IMG submission 150862) | Freshwater microbial communities from Lake Tanganyika, Tanzania - TA2015038 Kigoma Deep Cast 35m | ecosystem: Environmental > Aquatic > Freshwater > Lake | place: Tanzania: Lake...
GGGGGGGGGGCGGGGGGGGGGGGGGGGGGTGTGGGGGGGGGGGGGGGGGGGGGGGGGGGGGGGGGGGGGGGGGGGGGGGGGGGGGGGGGGGGGGGAGGAGGGGGGGGGGGGGGAGGGGGATGTGGCGCGCGTGTGGCGCCTCGGGGCGCCGGAGGGGGTGCCGCGGGGAGGGGCGCCGCGCGCGCCCGCTCTGGAGGCTTGCGCGTTTTGAGCGACGGAGGGGGGGAGGCGCTGAGAGGTGTCTGAGATGTGCTGTCTGAGAGGTGCCAGGCACTCGTTATGTGCCTGCCGATGCTGATCTTTTTTACCTCGTGCGCGCCCGCTTCACCCCCCCTCCACGCCCGCGCCGCCGCGCCGCTCGCCGCCAGGCGCCCCTCAAGCGCCACGATTCCCCCCTCTGGCGCCGCTCCCGCTGAGGGGTGGCTGAGAGGTGGCTGAGAGGTGGCTGAGAGGTGCCAGGCACTCGTTATATGCCCGCCGATGCTGACATTTTTACCCCACGCGCGCCCGCTCCACCTCACCCCTCAGCGCCCGCACCGCCGCGCCGCTCACCGCCAGGCGCCCCTCGAGCGCCACGAGCCCCCCCTCCGGCGCCACCCCCGCGGCGGCCGCGAGGCGCTCGGCGACCTCCTGCCCGCGCACCACCAGCGCCGCCCGCGCCGCGCCGCCGCGGCGGGCTCCGCGCAAGAGGAGCGGGCGGGCGAGGAGCCACAGGGGGGCCGCCGCCGGCAGCGGCGTGACGGCCATCCACGCGCGCAGCCCGCTCACGCCCCGCCCCCCTCCGCGCGCTCCGCCGCGTGCGCGCGCTGATGACTCGCCGTGAGCGCCTCCTCCAAGAGCCCTTGCTGAAAAATCGCCCCGTCCTCCGCGCGCATCGCCGTGAGGTAGCGCCCCCAGATGCAGCCCGTGTCGAGCGCGCAGGTCTGCGCCCCGCGGCGCAGGCCCAGCGCCGCCCAGTGCCCAAAGTAGAGCGTCCTGGGGCGCGCGCTATCAAACGGCGCGCGCCCCTCATAGAGCATAAACCAGGGCTGCGCGCCGCGCGTGACCTCCGTCGGCCCCCCCTTGTGGCGCTCGTCCACCTCGCCGCTCGCGCTCACCACTCGCACGCGCGTGAACCACGCGAGGTCCCCCACCCACGCCGGCGGCGGCTCGAGATCCACGTCGCTGTGCAGGCGCAGGCGCTTGCGGCTGGGGTGGTAGCGCGCGAGCGTCTCGAGCCCGCCCGGCGCGCGCAGCGCCTCCTCGGCGGCGCGCGCGTGCGCCGTAGCCTCCGCCCAGCTCCACCGCGGGTTGATGCCCGCGTGGACCATGGCGCGCTCCCCCTCCTGATACAAGAGGGGCTGCGCGCGCAGCCACCCGAGCAGCTCAGGGGCGTCTGGGGCCGCGAGGCACTCGCTGAGGGTGTCGCCCTCCCCCTGCGCGGCGCCGGCGCTGCAGGCGAGCAGGTGCAGGTCGTGGTTGCCGAGCACCACCCGCGCCCGCGCCCCGAGGCCCTTGAGCGCGCGCAGCACCTCAAGGGAGCCCGCGCCGCGGTTGACGAGGTCGCCCACGCACCAGAGCTGGTCGTCGCCCGAGAGCGACAGCTGCGCGAGCAGCGCCTGGAGGGTGCGCGCGCACCCCTGGATATCTCCGATCACATAAGTCGCCATGACGCGGCCTCCGCTCTCACGTCGCCCCAAGCGAGCCATCGAGAGCCTGGCGGAGCTTATCGGTATCGGGCGGTTGACGCTTGAACTTTGTGCACAACTTTGTGCTACACACATCAACCCCCCCACGCGCTGACAGACGCTCAAGGAGCGCCGATGACCCCTCCGCTCTCTGCCCTGCCCGCCGCGCTTAAGGAGCGCGCCGAGCAGAGCGCCCAAAAGCGCGCCCAAAAGCGCGCCCGCCGCGCCCACCTCCCCCTCGCCCTCGCCCTGAGCGCCGTGAGCGCCCTCTGCGCCGCCTCCGCGCGCCACGCGAGCGCGCAGCCCCGCCAGAGCGCCCCGCGCCTCACGGAGCCCGCGCCCCCCACGCTCACCCTTGAGCAGCGCCTCGACGAGTCCTTTGGGGCCTTTGTGGGCCACATCGCCAGCGTCCTCCTGTGGGACGTGGTGTTCTGGGACAACGCCCCCGCGCTCAGCGAGGGCGTCACCCTCACGCTGCCGCGCCCCGCGCGCGCGCTCCACGCCGACCCGCTCGGCTGGGGCTTCTTGACCCAAGACGCTGGCGGCGTCAGCCTGCGCGGGCTCGACGGCGACGAGCAGGCGCGCTTTGAGTGGCGGGGCGAGGGCCCCCTCGAGCGCGTGGCGGTGAGCCCCGACGGCCGCCGCGTCTACCTGAGCGGCGGCGACCGCCTGCAGCGACACCTGCGCCCCTTTGACCGCGCGCAGGCCCTCGAGGTGCCCGGCGGGTCGCTCACGCTCATCGAGGCGCTCCCCCTCGCGCGCGCCGCCGGGGCGCCGCCGGCGCCCACGCTGCTTTTCGCGGCGGGCGGCGGGCGCCTCTTCACCGATGAGGGCGACGCCGCCCTCAAGGAGCTCCCCGCGCGCCTCGACGCGCCGGTGGTGGCGCTCGCCGCGCGCGCCGACGGCGCCTACTGGGCGGCGGCCTCGGCGGCGGGCGAGGTGGCGGTCTTTGACGCGCGCGCCGGCGACCGCCTCGTGGGGCAGGTGTACGTGGACACCCGCGCGGCTGGGCCCGTGGCGCGGGTGGGCCTCGAGCGCTTCGCGCGCCCCGGCGCGCCGGCGGAGCAGCGCCTCTGGGTGCAGACGGCGCAGGGCGTGGCGGCGTGGGACGTGGGGCGCGGCGAGGAGCTCTTTCCCACCATCACGCTGCGCGACCTCAAGGGCGCGGTGGCGCTCCCGGGGGGGCTCCTGGCGCTCAGCGATGACGCCCTGCGCCTCCTGCCCTGGGACGGGCGCCTGCCAGGAGAGCTCGTGGGGGGCGAGGTCGCGCGCGGCGCGCGGGCACTCAGCGCGCGCGACGGGCAGGCGTGGCTCACCCTCGCCAACGGCGCCACGCGCCTGCTCAACATCGACGCGCGCCCCGCCGAGCCCCTCGGCGCCGACCTCGGCGCCCCCACGCCCCCCCCCGCCGTCCTCGGCCCCCCCCGCCTGACGCGCGCGCCCACAGTCCTCTACGCGCACGTGGCGGGGCGCCTCGTCTCCCTCGACGGCGACCGCGTCACGGTGTGGCGCGCTCAGGCCGTCCGCCTCCCCCTCGTGGTCTTGTGGCTCGTGCTGGGCGCCGTCTTCTTGACCGTCCGCATGCGCTTTGTGAATCTCCGCCTCTTCACGCACGCCGTCGCCGTGGTGCGGGGGCGCTATGACGACCCGGCGGCGGCGGGGGAGGTGAGCCACTTCCAGGCGCTGACCTCGGCGCTCTCCGCCACCGTGGGCCTCGGCAACATCGCCGGCGTGGCGATCGCGGTGAGTCTAGGCGGCGCGGGCGCCACGCTCTGGATGATCGTGGCGGGCCTCCTCGGCATGGCGTCCAAGTTCACGGAGTGCACCCTCGGGCAGAAGTATCGCCGCGTGGGGACCGACGGGCACGTGATGGGCGGCGCCATGCACTACCTGTCGGCCGGCCTCGCAGCCGAGCGCGGCCTCCCGCGCCTCGGCAAGACGCTCGCGGTGCTCTTTTCGCTGCTGTGCGTGGGCGGCTCCTTTGGCGGCGGCAACGCCTTTCAGGTGAAGCAGTCCCTCGGCGCCCTGCGCGCCGTCGCGCCGAGCCTCAGCGACCACGAGTGGGTCTACGGGCTGGGGATGACGCTCTTGACGGGGGCCGTGATTCTGGGGGGGATCAAGAGCATCGCGCGCACGGCGGAGAAGATCGTGCCTGTGATGTGCGGGCTCTACGTCGCCTGCTGCCTCTACATCATCGGCGCCAACCTCAGCGCCCTGCCGAGCGCGCTCCTCGAGATCGCGCGCGGCGCGTTCGCGCCCGACGCGCTCTACGGGGGCCTCGTGGGGGTGCTCGTGGTGGGCTTTCAGCGCGCCGCCTTCTCCAATGAGGCGGGCATCGGCTCCGCCGCCATCGCCCACGCCGCGGCGAAAACGGCCTACCCGGTGCGCGAGGGCGTGGTGGGGCTCCTAGAGCCCTTTATCGACACGGTGGTCATCTGCACCATGACGGCGCTGGTGATCGTGATCACACACGCGCACCAAGACCCCGCGCTCGGCGCGGTGATCGCGGCGCGGGACGGGGCGGCGCTGACGTCGGCGGCGATGGGGGGCGTGATCTCGTTCGCGCCCTATGTGCTCGCGCTGGCGGTGGTCCTGTTCGCCTACTCCACCATGATCTCGTGGTCGTACTACGGGGAGCGCTGCTGGGCGTGGCTCTTTGGGGCGGAGCCGGCGCTCTTCTCGCTCGGGCGCTACAGCTCCCACATCTACCGCGCGCTCTTCTTGCTGTGCGTCTTCCTCGGCGCCGTCATGAACGCGAGCAGCATCCTCGATTTTAGCGACCTGATGATTCTGGGGATGGCCTTCCCCAACATCCTCGGGCTCCTCTTGCTGAGCAAGGGCGTGCGCGCGGACCTCGACTCCTATGAGCACAAGCTGCGAGCCGGAGAGCTGCCCGTGTACACCCCCCCCCCTCCCCCCGCCGCCGCCCCCCCCGCCGCCGAGCCCCCGCCGGACGCGCCTGGGAATACCTGAGCGCCCCGCGGCGGTCTCAGGGCGCGCCCGCCCCTCACCCTCGCCGCGCCCCTCACCCTCGCTCCTCACCCTCGCCCTCCTAGGAGCCGCCCGTGATTCCCATCCTGTCTCTCGTGTTCTCTTGGGTCAGCCCCAGCCTCGCCTAGTTCACTTTTGGCTTCACGCTCTTCCTCTTTGAGCTGGTGACGCCGGGCTTCTTCTTGTTCTTCTTTGGGGTGGGCGCGTGGCTCGTGTCGCTCGTCCGCAGCTGGCGCTCTTCATCACCTCCTCCGTCGTGTGCCTCGCGCTCTTCCGCAGCCGCCTCAGCGAGCTCTTGAATCGCGAGACCAACGAGGCGAGCGCGCTCGTCGAGCAAGAGCAGGTGGGGCGGCGCGTGAGCGTGGTCCGCGCCATCTCGCCCGACCACCCGGGGCGCGTCCTCGTGCATGGGGTGGAGTGGAGCGCGCGGAGCGATGAGGCGCTCGCGGAGGGCGAGGTGGCGGAGGTCGTGGGGCGCGAGAGCATCACCCTCGTGGTGCGGCGCGCTCCTCCGCGCGGGCAGGCGTGAGGGGCCGTGGCGCGTTGACCTGGTCGGCTGGTTTTGCTTTATTTATTTCTTTTGACTAATATTGCCCAATGTTGCCCAATATTGCCACATATTGAATCTTAACCCCATCTCTCCCATCGAGTACCGCGAATGACCCCAGGCGTCATGATCTTGTTCTTGTTCTTCGTCTTCCTCTTCATCGTGTTCATGAAGACCATCCACGTCGTCCCGCAGCGCATCGCCTATGTGGTGGAGCGCCTCGGCAAGTACAGCAAGACCCTCGACGCGGGGTTTTATGTGCTGGTGCCCTTTGTGGACCGCGTGGCCTATCGCCACTCCCTCAAGGAGATCGCGGTGGACGTCCCCTCGCAGACCTGCATCACCAAGGACAACGTGGCGGTGGAGGTGGACGGCATCCTCTACCTGCAGGTGGTGGACCCGGTGCGCGCCTCCTACGGCATCAATGACTACATGTTCGCTAGCGCGCAGCTGGCGCAGACGACCATGCGCAGCGTGATCGGGAAGCTCGACCTCGACAACACGTTCGTGGAGCGCGAGACGATCAACGCGAACATCGTGGACGCGGTGGACAAGGCCTCTGACCCGTGGGGGGTGAAGATCACCCGCTACGAGGTGAAGAACATCACGCCCCCGCGCTCGATCAACGAGGCGATGGAGAAGCAGATGCGCGCGGAGCGCGAGAAGCGCGCGCAGATCCTCGAGTCGGAGGGTGAGCGTCAGGCGAAGATCAACCGCGCTGAGGGTGTTCGCCAAGAGACCATCGCGTTCTCTGAGGGCGAGAAGCAGAAGCGCATCAACGAGGCCGAGGGGCAGGCGGCGCAGATCGAGCTGGTGGCGCGCGCCACGGCGCAGGGGATCCGCGAGATCGCGACGGCGATTCAGGCGCCCGGGGGGCAGGAGGCGGTCAGCCTGCGCGTGGCGGAGCAGTACCTGATCGAGTTCGGGAAGCTCGCCAAGACCAACAACACTATGATCGTCCCCTCGGATCTCACGGACCTCACGAGCGTGCTCGCCTTGTCGAGCAAGGTGCTCGCGAAGAAGCCCTGAGGGGGCACCCCGCTCAGCTCAGGCGCCTAGCCCCTGCGCGAGGCACGCCAGGCAGAACAGCAAGAAGGCGAACTCAAAGACGGGGGGCTTGCCGTAGGTGGCGGTGGTGAGGTTGAGGCTAGCGACGTTCATCGGCTGAGCATGAGCAAACATGTGAGCGCTCTCTTGGCGCGCCGTGTGGGGCGCATGGGGTGGTGAGACGCGGCTCATATACTCTCGGCTGATATCCCCGTCAATAGATTTCGATGGGGGTCCAGCGAGAGGGCGGAGGGGAGGGCGCGGGGGGCGGTAAAGGCGTAAAGGCGCTCAAGAAGGGCGCTCGAACGCCTCCCCCTCCCCCGCCACCTCCACCGCCACCCCATGCACCAGCCCCAAGCGCGCCGCCTCGGCGCGCTCGCGGGCGCCGCGCGAGGGGTCGAGGGCGCCGAGGAAGGACGCCTTGCGGAGCAGCGCGCGCACCTCGTAGAGCGGCGAGAGGAGCTCGGCGGGGGCGGCCTCGAGGCGCTCGAGCGCCTCCTGCGCGGCGCCGCGCTCGTTGAGGAGGGCGCAGAGGGCGACGAGGCGCTCATCGGCCACGGCGCGCGCCTCGCGCGACGCGCGGGGGGAGTCGCTCAGGGCGCGGAGGGCGCGCGCGCACCCCTCGGCGTCCCCCGCCACCGCCCGCCCCTCGGCGAGCCAGAGGGCGGCCTGCGACCAGAGGGGCTCGGGGGGTGGGGGGGGGGCGAGGCGCGTGAGCTGGCCCTCGCAGGCGTCGAGCAGCGCAGGGGTGAGGTCGGCGGCCTCCGGGCCCCCCGCGCTCGCCGCGCGGAGCGCCGCGCGGAGGCGGGCCCAGGGGGCGAGGTCGGGGTCGTGCGCCGCAAGCGCCGCCGCGCGCGCCGGGCTCGGCGCTAGGGGACCGTCGGGGCGCTCTAGGCGCCAGGCGTCGAGGGGGCTGAGGAGCGCCTCGAGCTGCGCGCGCACGCCCGCGCTCAGGGCGAGGGGGCGGTGGAGCAGCGCGGCGAACGCAACGTCGGCGCTGAGGTCGCTCGGCAGCGCGCTCACCACCCCCGCCCCCGAGGAGCGCTGGCGCACGCCAAAGTCGCCGTCGCCGCGCCAGAGGTCGTAGAGGCGGCGCCAGCCCTCGCAGGCCCCCGGCGCCGGCAGGTGAGCGCCGCAGCGGACGAGCTGCCCAAAGCGCTCGGCGCGCGGCGCGCGGGCGGGCTGCGCCGCCTCCCAGAAGAGCCCGTCGACGAGGTGCGCCCACGCGGGCAGCGGCGGCGGCGGGGCGGCGGGCGCCGCCACCTCGCTGGCCTCCCAGATGAGGCAGCGGCGCTGCACGAGCGCGCAGGCGCGCGGCGCCAGCTCGAGCAGGCGCGCGAGGGTGCGCGGGCGGCGCGCCACGAGCGTGACCCAGGTGGCGGCCTGCTTGAGCTGCCCCCGCTGCCCGTCGAGCGTCTTGAGGGTCGCCGTCACCACCTCGTCTGACTCCTCCATGAGGTCGTCGAGGCCGTCGAGGGCGAACAGGCGGCGGTTGAAGTGGTCGCCGCGGTGGCGCGTGAGCGGCTCGGGGAGCGGGCGGCTGGGGGTGACCACGCAGCGGACCACGTCCACCCCCTGCTCCGCCACCAGCTGCGCCCAGCGCGACACCGCCACGTCCCCCGAGCACAGCAGCAGCCCGAGGCGCGGCTCGGCGCCCGCCGACAGCAGCCAGCGGGCGTAGTGGCGCGCCTGCCAGATCTGCGCCTGCGCGCCCACGTCGGCGCGCGCCAGCGTCCACGGGTCGAGGTCCGCGAGGGCGCTCACGCGCGCGCCCCCTCGCCGCCCGCACCGCCCTCCACCGCGCGGCGGGCGAGGGCGGCGGCGCCCTCGGGGGGGAAGGCGCGCTGCACGTCGCGCCAGGCGCGCTCCACGTGGTAGTCGCGCGTGTAGCCGTAGCCGCCGTGAATCTGCAGCGCGCGGTCGCAGGCGGCGTGCCCGGCGTCGGCGGCGAGGAGGCGGGCGCTGGCGGCGAGGCGGGCGCCCTCCTCCGCGCGCTCGCCGTCGAGGGCGGCGGCGGCGGCGTACGAGAGGAGGCGGGCGGCGTCGAGCTCCGTGAGCGAGTCGGCGAGCATCCACTGGATCGCCTGCAGCTCCGCGATGGGCCGCCCGAACTGCACGCGCTCCTGCGCGTAGCGGCGCCCCAGCTCCGTCGCGCGCGCCCCGAGGCCCACGGCGAGGGCGGCCCACGCGAGGTCCGCCGCCGCCTCAGCGCCGAGGCGGGCGCGCGGCGAGAGGGGGGTGGCGAGGACGCGGGCGTCGCTGAGGTCCACGTCCGCCCACTCCGCGCAGCGCAGCCCGAGCCGCCCGGCGTGAGGCGCGCGCCGCACGCCGGGGCCCTGCAGGTCCACCGCGTAGAGGCGGTCGCCCTGCGGCACGAGCGCCCAGCGCGCGCTCTCGGCCCACGGCGTGTCGAGCAGCGCCCCGGTGGCGCCGCGCGAGGTGATGTGGAGCGCGCCGCGCGCCCAGGTGGCGCCGCCCTCAAGCCCGTCGGGGGCGCAGCGCGCCGCGGGGCCGTTGGTGAGGCCCACCTTGAGCGCGAGGGAGGGCTCGTAGGCGGCGAGCGCCTCCACCACGCGCAGGGCGGCCAGCAGGCCGAGGCCTACGCCCCCCTGCTCCTCGCGCAGGGTGATCAGGTCGAGGCCGAGCGCGCTGAGGTCGCGCACGACGCGCGCGGGCAGCTCCCCCTGCGCGTCCCACCCCTCGGCGTGGGGGGCGAGGGCGGCGTCGCCCCAGGCGCGCAGGGAATCGTGGAGGAGCTTCTCTTCGTCAGAGGTGGGGTAGAGACCTTCGTTGAGCATGAGCGTGGGCATCCTTGGGGGCGGGGGGAGGGGTCACTCGGGCTGAGGGGGTCACTTGTACTGATAGGTGTTGTTGCACCGCGGGTTGTTGTCCACCAGCCCGTCGCAGTCGTCGTCGCGCCTGTTGCAGATCTCAGGGGACACACGAATCTGCGCGGAGCAGACGAGCGACAGCCGATCACCGCTGCAGACAAAGCTCCCCGTGGCGTAGCACGCCAGGTACGAATCGTCACAGAACGCGCCGAGCGCCTCAAAGCCCTCATCGACGCGCCCGTCGCAGTCGGTGTCGCGCGTGTCGCCGCAGAGCTCGGCGCTCGGCGCGCCGGGCGCGCAGTCGCTCACCACCCGCCCCGCGTCGCAGCGCTCCACCCCGGAGCGCCTGCACTCCCCGGTCCCGCAGGTCACGGACCGCGAGAACGCCTCATCGGTGCGCCCGTCGCAGTCGTCGTCCACGGCGTCGCAGTCGGTGTCGGGGCGGGCGGCGGCGGTATTGGGGGTGCAGACCGACACCACGTCGCCCCCCACGCAGGCGAGGTGGCCGTTAAAGACGCGGCACGCGCCCACGCCGCAGGTGATCTGCGCGCTAGGGGGCACGTAGTCCTCGTCAGCGACGCCGTCGCAGTCGTCATCCACGCCGTCGCAGGACTCGTCAACGGTGGTGGTGGGGGTGACGCAGGTGTTCACGAGGCCGGCGTTGGTGCAGATGAGCGGGGCGGTGGCGCCGCAGGAGCCGAGGGGGCACTGCGCGATCTGCGGGGCGTAGGCCTCGTCGAGGCGCCCGTCGCAGTCGTCGTCCACGCGGTCGCAGTCCACGTCGGGGGCGCTGGCGGCGGCGTTGGGGGCGCACTCCTCGCGCACCTGACCGCCCACGCAGGTGGCGCGGACGCCCACGGCGCAGGCGCCCACGCCGCACACCACGAGCGCCCCAGCGAAGTCCTCGTCCACGCGCCCGTCGCAGTCGGCGTCGAGGGCGTCGCACACGGGGTCGGCGGGGGCGGGGGCGCCGGGGGCGCAGGAGTTCACGATGACGCCGCCGAGGCAGCGCAGCTGGCCCACGCGGGCACAGGCGCCCTGCCCGCACGCAGTGGGCACGGGGGCGACGGCCTCGTCGACGCGCCCATCGCAGTCCTGGTCGGTGAGGTCGCAGGAGGAGTCGGGGAGCGGGGCGCCCGGGGTGCACTGCTCCTGCACGGCGCCGCCGACGCAGACGCGCAGGCCCGTGGCGGCGCAGGCGCCCACGCCGCAAGAGACGGCCTGCACGGGGAAGCCCTCGTCGGTGCGCCCGTCGCAGTCGCGGTCGACGCGGTCGCAGGTGGCGTCGCGCTCCCCCGGCGCGGGGACGGGCGCCGCGCAGGAGTCCACGAGGCGGCCGCTGACGCAGCGCAGGGCGCCCTGCGCGGCGCAGGCGCCCACGCCGCAGGCGGTGGGGGTGGGGGAGACGTCCTCGTCGAGGCGCCCGTCGCAGTCGTCGTCGCGCCCGTCGCAGGTGGCGTCGCGCGCAGCGGGCGAGCCCTCCACGCATGTGTTGAGGAGGGCGCCGTTGAGGCAGATCAGCTGCCCCTCCGCGGCGCAGGCGCTCGCGCCGCAGGAGGTGGGCGCGGGCGCGTAGGACTCGTCGGCGCGCCCGTCGCAGTCGTCATCCACGCCATCGCAGTCGGCGTCGCGCTCGCCCGCGGGCGGCGTGCTGGGCACGCACGAGTCGCGAAGGCGCCCCCCGACGCACTCGATGAAGCCCTCGCGCACGCACACGCCCACGCCGCAGCGCGTGGAGGAGGGCGCGTGGTCCTCGTCGAGCTCGCCGTCACAGTCGAGGTCGATGTCGTCGCAGCGATCATCGGAGGAGAGGGGAGCGAGGGGGACGCAGCGGTCCACGAGGGTCGGGGGGGTCCGCTGCGCGTCGCAGGAGGCCTCCCCCGACGTACGGCAGGCGCCCACGCCGCACTCGGTCTCCTGCGTGGAGGACGCCTCGTCGATGCGCCCGTCGCAGTCGTCGTCCACCCCATCGCAGGTGTCATCGGGGCCGAGGGGGGGCGCGGGGGCGCAGGTGTCGCGGACGGCGCCCTCCGCGCAGACCCGCGCGCCCTCCGCGGCGCAGGCGCCCACGCCGCAGGTGGTGGGGGCGGGGGCGTGGCCCTCGTCGGTGACGCCGTCGCAGTCGTCGTCGCGCCCGTCGCAGGAGGCGTCGCGCTCGCCGGGGAGCGGGGCGCCTGGGGCGCAGACGTCGCGCGGCGCGTTGTTGAAGCAGAGGCGGCTGCCCTCGCGGGCGCACTCGCCCACGCCGCAGACGACGGCGACGGGGAGGGCGTCCTCGTCGGCGCGCCCGTCGCAGTCCTCGTCGAGGGCATCGCAGCGCTCGTCGAGGGGGGCGGGGGCGCCGGGCTGGCAGGTGCTGCGGGGGGCGCCGTCATCGCAGACCACCTGCCCCGAGGCGGCGCAGGCGGCCTCGCCGCACGACACGACGTCGCGCACAAAGCCCTCGTCGACGAAGCCGTCGCAGTCGGCGTCCACCCCATCGCACAGGGCGTCCTCCTCGCCGGCGGGGGGGCGCGGGGCGTCGCTGACGGCGGTCGGCAGGCAGGCGGCGTCGCCCTCGCGCGCGGGGGCGGGCGCAGCGCCAGGGGCGGGGGCGGCGAGGGCGGCGAGGGCGGCGAGGGCGCCCTCGTCGACGCCCGTGACGCAGCGGTAGGCGGCGGGCGCCGCGCAGGCGCCGAGGCCGTAGACGCAGGGGTCGCCGAGCGTCACGCCGGCGGGGGTGAGCGCCTCATCCACGAGCCCGTCGCAGTCATTGTCGAGGGCGTCGCACCGCTCGGGGGCGACGTCTGGCTCGCGCACGAGGGCGCAGCGCACCGCGCGCTCGCCCGCGCACACCTGCACGCCCTCCACGGCGCACGCGCCCGCCCCCTCCGCGCAGGGCTCCCCCACCCCAAAGCCCTCGTCGCTGAGGCCATCGCAGTCGTTGTCGAAGCCGTCACAGCGCTCCGCCGCCTCCCCGTCGGGGCGCGCCCAGTCGCAGAGGGGCGCGCCGCCCACGGCCACGGGCAGGACGCGCCCGTCGGCAGCGCGCGCGAGGGAGAGGCGCAGGCGGAGAGCGCAGCCCTCCTCGAGCGCGCAGGGGGCGGCGGGGTCCACGGCGGCGCAGTCGCCCTCGGCGCCCTCGCGCCAGAGGGTGAGCGCGGCGGGGGTGGGGCGCGCCTCGTCGCCCACGCGGGCGGCAGGGAGGGTGAGGGCGCCGCCGTCGCGCAGGCGGAGCGCCCCCTCCCGCCAGGTGGCCGGCAGCCCCAGCCGCCCGCCGGGGAGGTCTACGCTGAGGCAGGCGCGCGGCTCCGTGTCGAGGTCGCGCGCGCAGCTCTCGTTGGGCGTGTTGAGGTTGAGAGGGGCGAGGCACTCATCAAGGGAAGGGGTGACGTCGTCGCTCAGAGGGGGCGCGTCGCACGAGAGGAGCGCGGCGCTGAGCGCGGCGCTGAGCGCGGCGCTGAGCGCGGCGCTGAGCGCGGCGCTGAGCGCCGCGCGGCGGGGGGTGGGGCGCATAAGGGGGTACTCCGTGGCGCGCGCCGTGGGGCGCTCAGTGCGACGAGGCTTGAGCTTGTGTGGACTCGAGCTTGTGTGGACTCGAGCTTGTGTGGACTCGATGATTGAGGTTAGGTGGTGTGGGCGCGCCGCGCAAGGCGCGCCCCAGCGCCGCGAGACGTTCTTCACCGCGCGGCGCGCGCAGGAGGTGCCCGAGGTGCCCACGTCCCCTGTCCTCTATCGCGGCATGAGTCGCGAGGCGCTCGGCGCCGCCTACAACAACCGCGCCGCGGTGGGGCGCTTTGAGGAGATCGCGGCGGACCACGCAGCGCGCGGCGAGGCGCTGCTCGGCGCCCTCGGCCGCGGGGCGCTCGGCGGCGTGCGGCGCGTGGAGCTGCCCTACGGCGACGCCCCGCGCCAGCGCCTTGAGCTCTTCGCGCGCCCTGAGCCGCGCGCCCCGCTGTGCGTCTTTGTGCACGGGGGGTACTGGCAGGCCACCGACAAGGAGGCCTCGCGCTTCTTGGCGGCGGGGCCCCTCGCGCGCGGCTTCTCCGTGGCGCTCGTGGAGTACACGCTGGCGCCGGCGGCCACGGTGGCGGAGATGGTGAGGGAGGTGCGGGCGGCGGTGGCGTGGCTGGCGGCGCGGGGCGGGGCGCTGGGGTTTGACGGGGAGGGGCTCTTCTTGGTGGGGCACTCGGCGGGGGGGCACCTCGTGATGGAGGCGCACGACCACCCGAGCGTGCGCGGGCTCTTGCCGGTGAGCGGGCTGTTTGACCTCGAGCCGATCCGCCTCTGCTATCTCAATGACCGCCTCGGGCTCACCGCGGAGGAGGCGCGCCGGCTGAGTCCGGCGGCGCACCCCCCGGCGCGCTGCGCGCCCGTGGCGGTGGCGGTGGGGGGCGGGGAGCTGCCCGAGCTGCGGCGCCAGTCGACGGAGTACGCCGCGCGGCTGGCGGCGGCGGGGGTGGCGGTGGAGCTGAGGGCGCTGGGGGCGCACGACCACTTCTCGGTGCTCGAGGAGCTGGCGTCGCCGGGGGGGGCGCTGTGTGAGGAGCTGGTGAGGATGCGGGGCGCGCTCGCCCCTACACCAAGAGTCGCCGCGTGAGGTGATCGAGCAAGAGACGCCCCCGCGCCGTCGCCCGCCAGCGGCGCTCGCCCCCCTCCGCCCCCACCACCTCGAGCAGCCCCGCCACCACCTGCCGCGCCGCCCGCGCCCCCACGCGCTCCTCGAGCAGCGGCGTCACCCGCACCCCCTCCGCGAGGCGCAGCCCCACCAAGAGGCGCTCATCACACAGCGCCTCGGCGTCGAGGGTGGCGCGCTCCTCCTCCACGCGCGAGAGGTCCCCCGAGCGCGCCGCGGCCATATAGCGATCGGGGTCGCGCGCGTTCTGCCAGCGCGCCCCCCGCGCCTCCCGCTCCGCCCCTCCCCACACGAGTCCGTGCGCCCCCGCCCCCACGCCGAGGTAGCGACCGAGGCGCCAATACAGCGAGTTGTGGATCGCCTCGCGCCCGGGGCGCGCCGCGTTGCTCACCTCGTAGAGGGGCAGGCCGGCCGCCGCTAGGCGCGCGGCGAGCGCCTCATAAGCGTCCGCGAGCGCCTCGTCGGGCTCGAGCAGCTCCTCGCCCCGTCGGGCGCGCGCGCCGAACGCCGTCTTGGGCTCCACCGTGAGCTGGTAGAGCGACACGTGGTCGGGGTCGAGCGCGAGCGCCTCCTCGAGGTCCTCGAGGGCCCCGGCCGCCCCCTGCCCCGCGAGCCCATGAATGAGGTCGAGACTCACGCGCTCGATCCCCGCCGTCCGCGCCCACCCCACCGCGCGGCGCACATCGTCGGGGGAGTGGAGGCGCCCGAGCTGGCGCAGGCGCGCCGGGTTGAGGGACTGCGCGCCGAGGCTGAGGCGGTTGACCCCCGCCGCCGCCCACGCCCGCGCCTGCTCGAGCGTCAGCTCCCCTGGGTTGGCCTCGAGCGTGACCTCCGCCCCCGCCTCCACCCCCAGCGCCGCCGCCGCCGCCTCCAGCCACGCCCCCACCGCCCGCGGACTCCACAGCCCCGGCGTGCCGCCGCCGAGGTAGAGACTCACCAGCGGGCGCGGCGCCTCGAGCGCCGCCACCCGCGCCCTGAGCTCCTCGACCACCGCCTCTAGGTAGCCCTCGTGCGGAATCGGGCGCGTGGTCAGCGTGAAATCGCAGTACGGGCAGCGGCGCGCGCAGTAGGGGAAGTGCAGGTAGAGGCCGAGGGGCGGCGGCTCTGGGGGGGCGGCGTGCTGGCTCAAACGCTTGACCTCTCGCGCGGGTAGGTTCATACACCATAGCATGCGCGAGTCCACACCGCACCCCGCGCCGCCGCGCGCCCCCCCCCCCCCCGAGGCCCCCATGGAAGAGCTTGACGCGCACCCACACGCCCTAGCGCCGCGCTATCGAATCCACACCGTGGCGGAGCTCACGGGCGTCCCCGCGCCCACGCTGCGCGCGTGGGAGCGGCGCTACGGGCTGCCCGCCCCGCAGCGCGGCCCCAACGCCTACCGCCTCTACTCCAACCGCGACGTCACCCTCCTGCGCCGCGCGCGCGCCCTGTGCGAGCAGGGGCTGGCGCCGAGCGAGGCGGCGCGCGTGGCGCGCAGCGAGCTTGAGTCTCTCGGGGCGGGGGGGGGCGCGGGGAGCGCGGGGCGCGAGGAGCGGCGCGCGGCGCTCAGCCTCGACGAGGCGCGCGCCGACATCCTCATCGCCACCCGCGCCCTCGACGAGGAGGCGCTCACCCGCGCCGTGGAGCGCGCACTCGCCATCGGCTCCGCCTGGGACGTGTATGAGGGCGCCCTGCGCCCCGCCCTCCTCGAGGTGGGCGAGTGGTGGGCGCAGGACTCCGCCTGCGTGGCGCACGAGCACCTCCTCTCGCGCGTGGCCGAGGAGGCGCTCGGGCGCCTCCTGCGCCTCACCCGCCCGCCGCGCCCGCGCCGCCGGTTGCTCTTTGCGTGCGTGGAGGGCGAGCTCCACGACCTGCCGCTCCGCGCCCTCGCCCTGCGCGCCTCGCAGGCGGGCTTCCTGCCGCTCATCTTGGGCGCCAACACGCCGCCGAGCGCCCTCGCCGCCGCCGTGGATGGCCTCGCCCCCGACGTCGTGGTCCTCTCCGCCACCACCGCGCTCACGGGGCGGGGGCAGGAGGCGCGCGCCCCGTCCCTGCTCGGCGAGTACGCCCGCGCCTGCGGGGGGTGTCCCTGGCTCATCGGGGGGCGCGCGCCACGCCAGTGGTTCGCGGAGGGCGCGCGGCGCGCGGCGCGCGGGGGCGGCGGGCACGCGCTCGAGCCCTTCGCCGAGAACATCACCCTCGAGGACGACCGCTTTGAGGAGCGCCTAGAGGCGCTCCTGGGCGCCGCGGGAGCCCCGCGATGAGCCACACCCGCGCCTACACGATCACCGAGCTGCTCTTCGTGGTGCTCATCATCGGCGTCATCACCACCCTCGCCTACCCCTCGATGCGCTCCATCACCCACCGCCAGCAGGACCTCGACGCCGCGCTCGCCCTGCGCGACCTCCTCAACAAGACGCGCGACCAGGCCGCCCTCCGCCACCGCGCCTACGGCGTCACGCTGCGCGACCTCAAGGGCGCCGAGCCGGGGGGGGTGGTGGAGGTGTGGGAGGCCACGTCCAACGCCTGCGACGCCCTCTCCGACGCCGCCACGCGCTCGCTGGTGCTCGAGGAGCCCTTTGGGCGCGCGGCGGTGGCCGGGCGCCCCGCGCCCCGCGCCGACAAGGTGGGCGTGGCGGGCTGGCGGCGCGGCCTCCGGGGCGACCTCGACCTCACCCCCCTGCGCCTGTGCCTCAGCCCCGGCGGCGCCGTGCGCGTCTTTGACGGCGTGGGCTACTCGCCCCTGGCGGGGCCCCTGCACATCGCCGTGCAGCCCTTTATGGGCGACGGCGACTGGCGCCCTTTCGGGCCGCCCCGCGTCGTGGAGCTCACGTTCTCGGCGGGCGCGCGCCTGCGTCAGAGCTGACCGCGCGCGTCGCCCCCGCGGGCGCGCCGTGCCCCTGAGAGAGCCCTGTGCCTGAGCTGGAGAGCGCCCTATGCAGAGTCCACGCCCCCCCCGCGCCGCCCGCCCTCCCCGCGCCGCCCGTCCCCCCCGCGCCGCCCGCCCCCCCCGCGCCGCGGGCTTCTCGATCATCGAGGCGCTCTTCGCCCTCGTCGTGACCCTCGTGGGCTTCGTGGCGGTCTTCTCCATGCAGAGCACTCAGATGAAGACGAGCGTCTCGGCGCGGGAGCTGTCGGCGGCGTCCAACCTCGTCGAGCGCGTCCTCAGCCAGCTCCACAAGGAGAGCTACATGTGGACGGGCGCCGCCCTGCCCCCCCCCCACCTCAACCAGCCCGCCGGCGCCTGGCACGCCTGGGGCGAGGAGCCGCTCGACCACAACCTGCAGCCCCACCGGGCGGCCAGCCCCGACGGCAGCCCGCTGCGCCAGCAGCGCTTCTGCGTGCACTACTGGCTGTCGCCGCTCGGCGGCCTCTACGAGGGGCTGCTGAGCGCGCGCGTGCGGGTGCTGTGGCCCCGCGACCCCATGGACACGGCGGCGGCGCGCGCCGCCTGCGGCGCCGGGGGCCTCGACCGGGCGGCGCAGAGTCCCGCGCGCTGGCAGTCGCTCACCGCCCCCGCCGTCCTCCGCCGCCACCCCCTCTAGACCTCACATCCTAGACATCACATCCCCGCGAGTCGCCATGCGTCCCCCCCCCCACGCCCCCCACGCCCCCCGCGCCTTCACGCTCGTCGAGCTGCTCCTCGGCAGCTTCCTCGGGGCGCTCATCGCCACCTCCGTCTATAAGGTGTTCGTGAGCGCGAGCTCGTACTACGGGCGGCAGCTCG
>Ga0194129_10004920_pt1 | contig 17401 bp, 15 predicted proteins | sample TA2KigCa35mmetaG_FD_150862 | JGI IMG/M metagenome (GOLD analysis project Ga0194129, IMG submission 150862) | Freshwater microbial communities from Lake Tanganyika, Tanzania - TA2015038 Kigoma Deep Cast 35m | ecosystem: Environmental > Aquatic > Freshwater > Lake | place: Tanzania: Lake...
GACCAGGCGGGCGGCAGGCAGGCCGACGACGGCGGCGGTCTACTGCCGGAAACGCGGGAGTCGCTCGTGCGGGCACTGGCCGCCGACGACGTCGCGACGCAGTTTGCCGCCGCCCGGACCCTCGCCCTGGCCGCCGGTGATGTCCCTTTTTATGGCGTTAGTCGCGTCGTCGAGACGCTTCTCTACGCCGCTACCAGCACCGGTCGGGACCGGGCCATCGTGGCACACCCCGATCCCGCCGGCGGGCAGGAACTCGCCGCCGGCGTGTCGCGGTACGGCTTCGACCCGATCCGCACCTCCACCGGCCGGGATGCCATCATCGCTGCCCGCGGCAGTGCGGACACCACGCTGGTGCTGGTGGCGGCGCGGGTGCTCGAGCCGTCAGCCTACGAGACCGCGCAGCTGCTCCGGCTCCAGGGGCTCGGTGACGACCCGGCGGTGATCGTCGTCGTCGATCCGCTTGACGAGGTCGGCCGCGGGCGGCCGTTGGCGACCCTGCTCCTGCCGTTCTCCGAACTCGATCGCGTGGCGATTGCGGAGGACGTCGAGGGGCTGTTCGAGCCGCGGGTCGACCCCGAGACGTGGCAGCGGCGGTCGCCGGCGACGTTTCCCGACCTGCTCGCGTCGGCAGCGGGAACGCGGGCGGCGAGTGCGGCGAGCCGCAATGCGGCGGCGGCCGCGCGGTTGGCGCGGGCCCGCGAGGCACTCACGCTCTTAGGACGGCTCGGCCGCCGCGGCCGCGACGTGTCGGCCGCCCTGGAGACGGCCCAGTTCGCCCTGCTGCAGGAAGAGCTCCACGCGGCCGCGGCGTCGCTCCTGGCCACGATCGGCCGGCCCAAGGCACAGGCGGCCCTAGAACAGGAGGCCGGCCGCAAGGATCTGCCCGAGAACGCCCGGCTCGTGGCCACGACGGCGTATGAGGCGAGTGTCGAGCGGTGGGGGCTGCTCCGCGACGGCCGGCAGATGCTGACGGCGGACGGAGGGTACACTCCTGAAGCCGACGTCGCGGCCCGCCGTGCGGCTGACGCTGGATCGGATGGCATCGAGGCGGCGGGCAGGATGAACCCGGTTCCCCCAGCCGATGCTCCGCCCCTCCGTCCCCGCCGGTGACGATCAGCCTGCGGCACCGCTGGCCGGCCTGATCGGCCGCAGCCCGGCGATGCTCGAGGTCTACGCCATGACCCGGCGGGTGGCGGCCTCGAACGCCTCGGTGCTGCTGCTCGGCGAGACGGGCACCGGCAAGGAGCTGATCGCCAAGGCGATCCACGAACTCTCCCCCCGCGGCACGGGCCCCTTCGTCCGCGTCAACTGCGGCGCGTTGTCGGAGAGCCTGCTCGAGAGCGAACTCTTCGGTCACGTTCGCGGCTCGTTCACGGGGGCCGTGGCCAACCGTGCCGGTCGCTTCGAGGCGGCCCACACCGGCACGATCTTCCTCGACGAGATCAACTCCACCACGCCCAAGCTGCAGGTGAAGCTGCTGCGGGTCCTCCAGGAGCGCGAGTTCGAGCGGGTGGGCGACACCGAGACTATCCGAGTCGACACCCGCGTGATCGCTGCGAGCAACCGCGACCTGCTGGAAGAGGTGGCCCGCGAGACCTTCCGGGAGGATCTCTATTACCGGCTCAACGTCGTGCCGATCGTGCTGCCGCCGCTGCGGGCCAGGCGGGACGACATCCCGCTCCTCGTCGCCCACTTTCTCGAGCTGTACAACGAGCAGAACGACCGGTACGTGGTCCACATCCAGCCCGACGTCATGCAGGCCCTCATCCGCTACCACTGGCCGGGCAACGTCCGCGAGCTGCAGAACGTGGTCGAGCGGGGCGTGGTGATGGCGCCGGGCGATGAGATCACCTTCGACCTCCTGCCGCCGGCGATCCGCGGTGGCCGCGACGCCTGCAGCCTGCCGGGGCGGGGTGGCGATCTCGACAGTCTGGCCCGGGAACTCGTTGAGCAGGGGCTGGCGTCGGCCCCGGCCGACGACGACACGCTCTTCGATCGCGTGGTGAGCCGCGTGGAGCGGGAGCTGATCGCCCAGATGCTCGCCGCCTGCGGGGGCGTGCAGCTCAAGGCGGCTGCCCGGCTCGGCATCAACCGCAACACGCTCCGCAAGAAGCTCCTCGAGCACGGGCTCGAGGAGGAGGAGACGACGTGACCCGGGGGTGGTTCGCCCTCGTGGTGGCGGTCGGCGGGCTGGGTGCCGCCGCGGCCGCACCGCCGCCCCGGCCCAATGTGCTGTTCATCGTCGCGGACGACCTCGGCTGGGGCGACGTGGGCTGGCACGGCGGCCTCGGCAAGACGCCGCACATGGACCGGCTCGTGGCGGCTGGCGTGGAACTGGACCGCCACTACGTGCAGCCCGTCTGCACACCCACCCGGGCCGCGCTCCTCACGGGCCGCTACCCTGGACGCTTCGGTCCTCACGTGATCGATCCCACCAACCGTCGGGCGTTGCCGCCCGGGACGGTCACGCTCGCCGCGGCGCTCAAGGCGGCGGGCTACGCGACCTTTCAGGCGGGCAAGTGGCACCTCGGTTCGCGGCCGGAGTGGGGGCCGCTGCACTACGGCTTCGACCACGCCTACGGCACGCTCACGGGCGCCGCTGATCCCTGGACCCACAAGTATCGCCCCGGCCCGTTCGAGGACACCTGGCACCGCGACGGCACGCGGCTCGACGAGCCGGGCAACGCCACAGAACTGATCACGGCCGAGGCTGTGCGGCGAATCCGGGAGGGAGCCATGCTGCGGGCCGCCGGCCGCCGCCGGCCCTGGTTCGGATACGTGGCCTTCCACGCGGTGCACACCCCGGTCGCCGCTCCGCAGGAGTTCACGCGGCGCTACGACGGCATCACGTTCCACGCCGATCCAGCCAAACAGGATTCGAGACTGCGCTTGGCGGCCATGATCGCCCAGCTCGACGACGCCCTGGGCCGCTGTGTTGCCGCGCTCGACGAGACCGGCCAGCGGCGCGACACGCTGATCGTCTTCACCAGCGACAACGGCGGGGTCGCCGCGGCCCGGAATCCCTATGCGGGCGACGTCCCGGACTCGCCCTTCAACAGCGACAACGCGCCGCTGCGAGGCCAGAAGAACACGCTCTGGGAGGGGGGCGTGCGGGTCTGTGCCTTCGCCAACTGGCCGGGTGTGCTCGGCCCGCGGAAGTGCCCGGCGGTGATCCACGCGACGGATTGGTTTCCGACGCTGGTGGGCCTCGCCGACCCCGCACGACCTCCGCAGGCCGATTGGGACGGCCTCGACCGCTGGGACGCCATCGCCGGCACCGGGCCGCCCGACCGGCCACGTCCGCTGTGTATCGTGCACGCCAGCGGCAGGGCGGTGTACGACGGCGACTGGAAGCTGATCGCGGCTCACGAGGGCCCGGCCGTGCTGGTCGACCTCGCCACCGATCCGGGTGAACGGAACAACGTGGCGGCGGACCACGCCGACGTGGTCGCACGACTGCGGGCGATCGCGGTCGCCGACGCCGCCCGCGATCTCAGCGAACTGCCATCCGACCTGCGGACGGCGCCGCCGTGAGGGCATCCTCGGCCATGTCGCGGGCGTGGTAGCTCGATCGCACGAGCGGTCCCGAGGCGACCTTCCGGAACCCGAGGCCGCGGGCGATCCCCGCCAGTTCGTCGAACTCCTTCGGCGGCACGTACCGCTCGACCGGCAGCGAGTCGGCCGTGGGCTGGAGATATTGCCCGAGCGTCAGGAAGTCGACGCCGTGATCGACGAGGTCGGCGAGCACGTCGAGCAGCTCGTCACGGGTCTCGCCCAGGCCAAGCATCAGGCCGCTCTTCGTGCGGACGTCGGGCATGATCCGTTTGGCGCGGGCCAGCAGTTCGAGCGTCCAGGCATAGACGCTCTTGCGGCCGCGGACGCTGCGATAGAGTCGGGGCACCGTCTCGGTGTTGTGGTTGAAGACGTCCGGGCGGGCCGACATCAGCGTCTCCAGGGCCCCGTCTTTCCCCAGGAAGTCGGGCACCAGCACCTCGACCGAGCCGCCGGTCGCGGCCCGCACCGCCTCGACCGTCCGCCGAAAGTGATCCGCGCCCCCGTCGGGCAGGTCGTCACGCGTCACGCTGGTGACCACCACGTGGGCCAAACCCAGCCGCCGGGCCGCCTCGGCCACCCGTTGCGGCTCGTCGTCCTCGAGGGCCTCCGTCCGACCCCGCGGCACCGAGCAGAAGCCGCAGGGCCGCGTGCAGACGTTGCCGAGGATCATGAATGTGGCCGTCCGCTGCGACCAGCACTCGAGCCGGTTCGGGCACCTGGCGGAGCTACAGACGGTCTCGAGACCCAGTTCGGCGATCAGGGCCGCGGTTTCACCGTGGCCGCCGCCGGGGGCGAGATTCTGCCGCAGCCATGGCGGCAGCCGCCGGCCGCCGGCCGCCGGCCCGGGATCCGCGCCGGCGACGATCGGCAGTTCCCTTCGCAAGGACGCATCATCCGACACGACGGACGACTCCGGAATGGGCGGGGCCGCCCGCTGCGGGCCGCAACGGGAAGCCGGAGTGGATGTGGGTCTGCTCGAAACCGAAGGCGTCGGCGAGATGCTGCACGAGGGCGGTGCGGGCATCCTGGAGGCGGACGCGTCGCTGCACGTCGGCCTCCACGGAACCCATCCACGTCGCCCTGCGACTCCCCTCGGTCTGCGGCAGTCGCAGGCTCGTGACGCGCTGATGGAGTTCGAGCGACGGAGAGACGTTCACGAATGCCCCGTGCGACACCGCACCGCGGCGGACCGCGAGGCCGACGGCGGCCAGCAGGCCGGTGCGTCCGAAGACGCCGGGCACGCCGGGGTGACGGATCGGGCCCGCCTGGACTTCCCGGAGGGCCGCGGCCAGGCCGTGTTCGAGCCGCTCCAGGCAGGTGCCGGCGTCATAGGGGCCGAGACCGAGGTCGGCCAGCGCCGCGAACAGCGACACGCAGACTTGGCCAGGGCCGTGCACGACCGCCCCACCACCCCGGCCGGTGAATCGAACGGCCAGTTGCCGCGACCGCAGTTCGTCGTCGTCGATCGCGACGTCGGTGCGGGAGCCGAGGCGTCCGATCGTGACGCAGGGCTCGAGTTCGAACAGCATCAGCGTCGGGTGGCGGCCCCCCGCGGCAGCCACCTCGCCCGACAGTCGCTCGGCCAGGACCGCATAGCCGGCCCAATCGATGCGGCCCGCCAGCCAGACCGCGAGAGGCCGGTGCGGAAGGCGGGGCGTCGGCGGGGCGGGCCGCAGCATGGCGAGTGTCGTCGTCGGGAAGGGGCCGGGACGGCGTGTTCGCGTCGCCGCGACACCATCATAGGGGTTCGGTGGGGACGCAGGACGCCCCTCGCGGAATGTCCGCCGCGGCCCGGCGGGCCGGACGATCAGCGGCCGTCCGGTCGCAGCGCGTATTCGTCGAGCAAGGTCTCGATCCTGCCGCAGACGTCGGCCATCTCGTCGGCGTCCGGCAGGAGCGTGACCCGAAAATGGTCGCGGTACGGAACGTTGAAACTCGAGCCCGGCGCGACGAGCACGTGCTTCCGCTCCAGCAGATCGAGGGCGAAGGCCTGGTCATCGAATGCCGGCAGGCCTCCGGGGAGCCGGTCGGCGTGGACGCGGATGAACCCGTACATGGCCCCCATCGGTGGCGGCTCCAGCGACGACCACCGGCTCTTCCGAATCGCGCTCACCAAGGCCGAGCGGGTCGCGTGCAGCCTGCCGCCCGGCTGGGTGAGCTCGAAGATCGACTGATGGCCACCGAGGGCGGTCTGGACGGCGAACTGGCCCGGCACGTTGGAGCAGAGACGGAGCGAGGCCAGCAGGTCGATCGCCTGCAGATAGTCGCGGGCATGCTCGCGCTCGCCAGAGAACACGAGCCAGCCCACCCGCAGGCCGCAGGCCCGGTAGACCTTGCTGAGTCCGGCGAAGGTCAGGCACAGCGACCGTTGGGCGAGCGTAGCCATCGGCACGAACTCGGCCCCGTCGAAGAGCATCTCGTCGTAGATCTCGTCGCTGCAGACCACCAGGTGCCGTCGTTCGGCGATGCCGGCCAGGGCTGTCAGCACGTCCCGCGGGTAGACGGCGCCGGTCGGGTTGTTGGGATTGATCACGACGATCGCCCGCGTCCTGTCGGTGATCAGCCGCTCCACGTCGGACGGATCGGGCACGTAGCCCCGCTCCGGACGGCACGGGTAGTGCACCGCACGGGCGCCGTGGATCACGACGCTCGCCGTCCAGAGCGGGTAATCGGGGCTCGGCACCAGCACCTCGTCGCCGGGATTGAGCAGGGCCCGCATCGCCAGCATGATCAGCTCGGACACGCCGTTACCGATGAAGACGTCGTCGGCGGTGACGTCCATCACCCCGCGGGTCTGCTGCTGCATCACGACCGCTTCGCGGGCCGGAAAGATTCCCTTCTGGTGGGAGTAGGGATCGGCCTGATGCAGGTTCTCGACGATCGCGACCCGCATCGACGACGGCATCCGCAAGCCGAAGGCCCCAGGATTGCCGATGTTGAGCTTGACGATGTCATGCCCCTCCCGCTCCAGCTGCTCGGCGCGGCGGGCGAGGGCGCCGCGGATCTCGTACCGGACGTCATGCAAATGCTCGGAGGCGCGCAGCGGGAAGAGGCTCATCAGTCGGACTCGCGCGGAGGGGAACCTGCAAGTGTAGACCGTCGTCGATGCGGCTGGGACGGTGGGCCGCCGGATCGACCCTCCAGCCGCGGGCCGATTATTCCGGTCGGGGGGCTTCCCGCAGGAGCGTTACGATCGCGGCAGCGATGTCGGCCTCGTCGCGAGGGTGGTAGCCGGTCCAGACGCGGCGGATCGCCGCATCGGGACCGACCAGGTAGGTGGTCGGCAACGCGTCGAGCCGGAGCCGCTCACGGACCAGGTCGGCCGCCAGCGGGTCGGTGAACACGTAGGACCGGAGGGTGAGTTTCTGCTCGATTAGGAAGGCGGCCGTCTCGGCCGCCAGGTCGGCAGGGGTGGCGGCACCGGACCCGCTGCAGGAGACCGCCACGAGTTGGAAGCGTTCGTCCGTGGCGAGGCCCGCCGCCGTCCGCACGAGGCTCGGCAGTTCACGGCGGCAGGGAGGGCACCAGGTGGCCCAGCAGTTGACGAGCGTCACTCGGCCGGTGAACGCGGGAGGAGAAGCCTTCAGGTCGGTGATCGGTGCGATCGGCAGCGGGCCCAGTCGGACGCCCACGGCCGGGTGTGTCGGTGGCCGGCCGCACCCCGCCACGAGCAGGGCGAACAAGGCCGCCAGCCGGCGGCCGGCCGTTGGAAGTCCGGATAACATCGGAGCCGATCCCTTGCCGGCAGGTCGCCTGCCGTGATCCCCGCGAAGCAGTCGCAGTGTACGAAGTCGAGCAGAAGTTTCACGTCGCCGATCCGACGGCCCTCGAGTTGCAGCTCGTAACGCTGGCGGCCCGGTTTCGCGAGCCTGTCGACCAGCTCGACCGCTACTTCGCTCATCCCTGTCGTGATTTCGTCAAGACCGACGAGGCGTTGCGGCTGCGGCGGGAGGGGGAGGCGGTGGCGCTTACGTGGAAAGGGCCGCGGATCGACTCGTCCACCAAGACCCGCCGGGAGCTCGAACTCGGCCTGGCGGCGACGCCACCCCTGCCGGGCGGGCCGCGGGGCGGCCAGGCCACGCTCGACCAATGGACCGACCTGCTCGAAGCGCTCGGCTTCCGCAGGGTGCGGGACGTCACCAAGCGTCGACATCCGGCCCGCGTGTTGTGGCATGGGACCGAGGTCGAGGTCGCGCTCGACTCCGTGGTGGGACTCGGCGACTTTGTGGAACTCGAAGTCCTCGCCGCAGCCAACGAGGTGACCCTCGCGACCGCCTGCATCACGTCGCTGGCCCGTGAACTCGGCTGTCACGAGCCCGAGCAACGCAGTTATCTGGAACTCATGGTCGCGGCGGGTCGTTGACCGCACCGCCTTGGCGGCGAAACAGAACGCAGACCGGCGCCGGCACACGGATCGACTGGCCGGTGAACGAGAGGCGTCCCGTCGCGGTGTCGATCGAGAACACCGTCACGGTCCCCGAACCCTGGCCGGCAGCCAGCAGGAACCGGCCGTCGGGCGAGATCGCGAAGCTCCGCGGCGTCTGGCCGCGGATCGGCTCGGTGCCGAGGAATGACAGGCCGCCCGTCCGCTCGTCGACGGTGTACATGGCGATCGAGTCGTGGCCCCGGTTGCTGGCGTAGAGGAATCGGCCCGAGGGATGACAGGCGATCTCCGCGGTCGTGAATCCCGATCGCTTTGTGACCTCGTCCGGCAGCGTGGTGATCGTCTGCAGTTCGTGGAGTGTGCCGGCTGCCGCGTCGGAGGTGAAGCCCGTCACGGTCAGCGATAGCTCGTTGACACACCATGCGAAGCGGCCGGAGGGGTGCAGGGCGAAGTGACGCGGCCCCGCGTCGGCAGTCAGTGCCGCCCGGCCGTGCGGGACGAGGGTGGCCCGTGCCGCATTGAGCTTGTAGATCAGGATCGCGTCAAGGCCCAGATCGCAGCAGAAGGCGAACCGCCCATCGGCCGCAACGTCCACCGAGTGGGCATGAGGATGCTCCTGTCGTCGCGGGTCGGCTCCCGCCTCCCCAGCGCGGTCGGAGGCGTGCTGGATGAAGCCACCGGGTGTCGTCGTGGCCACCGGCTGGAGCCCGCCGTCGTCGGCGATGCCGAAGCAGATCAGGCTGCCGCCGCCGTAGTTCGCCGCCAGCACGGCCCGGCCCGTGGGATCGACGGTGACGTGGCACGGGCCGCCGCCGCCCGAAGGTCGGGCGTTCAGGGGCCGCAGCGTGCCGCTGGCCTCGTCCACCGCGAAGGCCACGACGCCCCCCGTCGGCGGGCTGCCGTCGCTCATCTCCGCCACCGCGTAGAGCAGTGGTCGCTGCGGATGAAACGCCAGGAACGAGGGGTTCACGGCCTTGGCCGCCAGCACGGGCTCCGACAATCGGCCGCTCGCGCCGTCGAACCGGGAGACGTAGATACCCTCGGAGCCGGTCTCACCCCGGCTGTAGGTGCCGAACCACACGAGTTCGTCCGCTGCCGCGCGGAGCGGCAGGGAGATCAGGCAGGCGACCACGAGCCATCCTGCGTGCAACACGACTGCGGGCATGATCGATTATCCTCTCGGAGACGGCGGACCGATGGACGGCCGGGGCCCCAGGGCTCCCCGGCCGGTCCGACCGCCCGATCGTAATCGCATGGCAGAGCCGCACAACCCGCGTTCCGCGATCGCCGCCGCCGCGGCGGCCTGCGAATCGAGAAACTCCTTCTGGCTCGTGGTCTACCAGGTGCTCGTGCGGATCGGCTGGGCGTTCAAGACGGAGACGGTGATCATGCCGGCCGTGCTCGACGCGGTGGTCGATTCCGGCACGCTCCGTGGCCTGCTGCCGGTGCTCAATCGCGGTGGCCAGAGCGTGCCGCCCCTGTTCATGGCTGCTCCGCTAACGCGGCTGTCTCGGAAGTGGCCGGCGGCGTCGATCACGACCGCGGTGTTGGCCGCCTGCTTCGGCATCCTGGCGGTGGCCTGGGGCCCGTTGGCCGCCTCGCGGCCGGAACGGCTGGCCGTTCTGTTTCTGGTGCTCTACGGGGCCTTTTCGGCCGTCAACGGCGTCAACCAGCTCGTCCTCTCCACGCTGCAGGGGAAGCTCATCGCGCCGGGCCATCGGGGGCGGTCCCTCGTGGCGAGCGTGACGATCGGCAGCGTGCTGGCGGTCGTGGCGTCGCTCTGGCTGTTGGGGCCGTGGCTCGTGCGACCCGATGGCTTTCCGCTGATCTTCGCCGCCACGGCGACCTGCTTCGCCGCGGCCGCCGTCGTGCCGGCCTTCCTCACCGAGCCGCCCGATGACCCGTCGCCGCCGGAGCCGGCGGTGTCCGGTGGTTGGATCGGGCGCGTGGCGGCCGGCTGCACCGGCTGGCGCCGGACCCTCGATCGCGATCCGGCGGTCGGGCGGCTGGCCGCCGTCGCCGCCTGCTTTGCCACGGTCATCATCCTGTTCCCGCACTATCAGGCCTTCGCCCGTGAATCGCTGGCCACGCCCGCCACGAGCCTCGTGACCTGGGTGGTGGTGCAGAACCTGGCCACCGGCTTGGTCAGCCTGGTCGCGGGGCCGGTCGCCGATCGTCGCGGCACGCGCATCGTGCTGGTGGGGCTCGTGGCCGTCTCGGCGCTCACGCCCTTGATCGTGACCGGGCTGTCGCTCGCGCCGGCGGCCGTGGCGGCCCGCTGGTTCTGGATCGTCTACGCGCCGCTGGGACTCAACCCGATCGCCCTCAAGATCCTGACGGGCTACGCCTTGGAACTCGCCCCCGGCCCGGCGGAGCATCCGCGGTACGTGAGCATCGTTGGGGCGGCGCTCGGCGCTCCCTTCGTGCTCTCGCCGGCGGTCGGTTTCGCGGTCGACGCGATCGGGGGCCGTATCGTGTTTCTGGTCGGGTCGGCGGTGATCGCCGCCGGGGCGATCCTGGCCCTGGGCCTGCCTGAACCGCGGCACCGGGAAGCCGTTGTGTCGTCACCCGTCCCAGGACTAAAATCCTAAGGCGGGTGAGTTTGCCCTGCCATTCATCGATGTCCAATCCTCTGGAGCCATCAGCCATGAAAACCAGCTTTGTCGTCTCTGTTTGCCTCGCCCTGTTCGCCGCCGTGGCCGTGTCGGCGCCGGCCGCCAAGGGTCCTGCCCCGAAGTGTCCGATCTCGGGCAAACCGTCCAATCCCGACGTGAGCGTGGAGTTCGCGGGTGGCAACGTCTGGTTCTGCTGCGAGAAGTGCCAGGCGGCGTTCAAGGGCGACTCGGCGAAGTTCGCCGCCAAGGCTCACCAGCAGATGGTCTCGACGGGACAGCTCACCCAGAAGGGCTGCCCCTTCAGTGGCGGACCGGTGAAGGCCGGCACCGAGTTGGACATCGGCGGCGCGTCCGTCGGCTTCTGCTGCAACAACTGCAAGGGCAAGGTCGCCAAGGCCGGTCCCGACGAGCAGGTGACGATGGTGTTCGGCAACATCAGCAAGGGCTTCGCGCCGGCGAAGTGACCGGCCCAGAGCCGTTTTTCGCCCCGGTTCACGAGCCGTAAATCGCTCTAGGTCGGCGGCCACGCACGTGAAATACTCCGCCCGGGCGGCCGATCGCTCGGGCGGAGTATTTATGCGCGTCTTCCTCTCGGCCGGTGAACCCTCCGGCGACCATCACGCGGCCCTGCTCGTGCGGGAACTCCACCGCCGCCTGCCGGGCGTCGAGTGCATCGGCCTCGGCGGCCCCCGGATGGAAGCGGCGGGGTGCCGGCTGCTGGCCGACCTGACGCGACTGGCGGTGATGTGGTTCCTGCGGGTCGCGCTGTCGATCCATCGCTTCGTCGACCTTGCGCGGCGGGCCGAGCGGAGTTTTCTCGACGCTCGGCCGGATGTCTGCGTGCTGGTTGATTTCCCGGGCTTTCACTGGTGGCTCGCCTGGCGGGCGAAACGTCATGGCATTCCCGTCGTGTTCTACTGCCCGCCGCAGATCTGGGCCTGGGCTAGTTGGCGGATCGGGAAGATGCGCCGGCTGATCGACCACGTGCTCGCGCCGTTGTCCTTCGAGCACGAATGGTTTCTCCAGCAGGGCATGGCGAGCACGCTCGTCGGCCATCCCTTCTTCGACGAGCACCCCGAGGCGACCGTGCCGCACGACTCGGCCGGGGCCGCAGACGATCGGCCTCGCGTGCTGCTGCTGCCGGGATCGCGCGGGCAGGAGATCGCGGGAAACCTGGGCAGCATCCTGCGGGCCGCGGTGGCGGTCCACCGTCGGGTGCCCGACGCCCGGTTCACGGTGGCCGCGTTGAACGAGCGGCACGCCGCCGTCGTCCGCGCGGCGATCGCCGCCAGCCCGGAGGTCGGGGAGCTCGGGATCGCCGTCGAGGCGGGCAAGACGCGAGACCTGATCGGCCTCACCGACGTGGCGATCGCGGTCAGCGGGTCGGTGTCGCTGGAACTGCTCGCCGCCCACGTGCCGACCGTGATCCTCTACCGGATCGGCGGCGTGGCCTATGTCTTCCAGAGTTTGGTTCGCCGCGCCCGGTTCATCACGCTGGTGAACATGCTGGCCTGCCGCGAACCGGTGGGGCCCGCGCGGCCCGTCTGGCTGCCGCCCCTCGCGGTGGCGGCCGCCGACCCCGAGGCGGTGTTCCCGGAATACCTCGCGGTGGGCGATCCGGCCGACCGGATCGCCGCGCACCTGATCGAGTGGCTGCAGGATCCATCGGCGCTCGCCCGCGGCCGCGCCCGGGTCGCGGCCGTCGCCGCGCGAGTGGCCCATCCCGGTTCGGCGGCGCGGGCTGCTGCAGCGGTGTTGGCGGTGGCCGGCGGTGGTCGGCCGGCCGCCGAGCAGGTCGGGGGGCGGTGCGCGGCCTGATCGGGTAGAGTCTTCGGCATGCTGCTCGCCGAGCCCCAGCCGACGCCCGCCGACTGGCAGTTTGAGGTGGTCGGCATTCCCGTGCGTGTCTCCGCCTGGTTCTGGCTGGGGGCTGCGCTGCTGGGTTGGGAAGCCTGCCAGTCGTTCGCCGGCGGCGACCAGCGAAAGACGCTCGGGTATCTCATCCTCTGGGCCGGCACCGTGTTGGTTTCGGTCCTGATCCACGAACTGGGCCATGCCCTCGCCTATCGCCGGTTCGGCCAGGCGACGCACATCGTGATCTACCACTTCGGAGGCCTGGCGATTCCGGAGGCCTGGGGCCGGCGGGTCGGCCTGCGGCCCCTCCAGCGGATGCTCGTCTCCGCGGCGGGGCCGGTGGCCCAACTGGTGACCGCGGCGGCGATTGTGGCCCTGCTCCGAGCCCGTGGCTACCAGGTGCCCTTTCCGATCGTGTCGGTGGGCGAAGCGCTCGATCTCTACCAGGGGCGGCGGATCGAGCCGCTGCCGTTGTGCGCGGCCACGATCTTCATGCTGTCGGTCAACATCTATTGGCCGCTCTTGAATCTGCTGCCGGTGCCGCCGCTCGACGGCGGTCAGATCGTGCGGGAGGGCATGCTGGCGATGGGCGTGGCCGACGCCCACAAGATCGCCGGCTTGATCGGCGTGGCGACCGGCGCGCTGGTCGCCTACTGGGCCTACAGGCACGGCCAGCCCTTCCTGGGCATCATGTTCGCGCTCCTGGCCGCCTCCTGTTGGCAGGGGCTGTCCGGCGGGTGGCGATGACATGAGCCCTCCGGATGCGCTGCCTCCGGCCGCGTGCCCACTGGTGGTCGCTATCGGCGCGAGCAACCTGTCCCGGGGATTGCCCCGGCTGGTGGCCGGCGTGCGAGCCGGCAGTGGTGCTGCCGACGTGTTCGTGGCCGCCGGGCACGGAAGGTCGTTCGGTGCCAACAGTCGCGTCGCCTGGCGGCGATTGCCGTCGGTGCTGCGAAGCGGCCTGTGGCGGGCGCTCGACCGGCTCGGGCCGGACCACGCCGGCCGGCCACGGCTCGCGCTGATCACCGACATCGGGAACGATCTCCTGTACGGCTTTTCCGTCGCGCAGACGGCAGATTGGGTCCGCGAATGTGCCGACCGACTGGCCGCCCGCGGCGGCCGGCTGGCGATCACGCGACTGCCCTTGGCGAGCGTGGCCAGGGCGGGGCCGGTGCGATACCGGTTGCTGAAGACCGTCTACGTGCCGGGCTGCCCGCTTACCCTCGGGGAGCTGCGGACGGCGGCGGAGCGACTCGACGGGGCGGTCTGCGGGATCGCGGCCGACCACGCCGCGACGCTGATCGAGCAGCCGGGCGCCTGGTACGGCTTCGACTCGATCCACGTCCGCCGCAGCCGCCTCACCGACCTCTGGGCCGCGACCTTCTCGGCCTGGGGACTCTCCGGGCCGACGGGGTCGATGCGGGCATCGATGGGACGCTGGGCGCGACTCGGAGCCCTGGCGGCCGAGGTCCGCTCGTTGGCCGGCGCGACCAGATTCACACCCCAGCCCGTGCTGCGTTGGCCGGAGGGCGGGTCGCTGTCCCTCTACTGATGCTCCCCGTGGTGCGGCAACGCTACGCGAAGATTGCCTCGACGACCCTGCCCTTGCCGTCCTCCGTGGCGTGGAAGGGCCGGCTCTCGAGGTCGTAGGCAAGCTTGGGGCTGATCCCCATGGCGGTGAAGAGCGTGGCGTGCAGGTCGGTGACGGTGACGGGATGTTTCACCGCGACGCAGGGCCGCTCGTCGGCCGTCTTGCCGTGGACGAAGCCCCGTTTCATCCCGCCGCCGAAGCGCACCACTGTCGAGCCGGCCGTGAAGTGACGGTGCTGGCCGTAGTGCTCCGGCTTCTGCAGAAAGTCCTTGGGGGAGTTGGCCTGGTCGGCGGCCGTCGAGCCAGGCTGGCCCTCGGTGATCATGTCGCGGCTGAACTCGCTGGCGATCACCACGAGCGGGCGATCGAGCAGGCCGCGGGACTCCAGATCACGGATCAGCGAGGCGATCGGGCGGTCGATCTCCTGGTGCAACTTCGCCACCCGCTCGTGGCCTCGCTCGTGTGTGTCCCAATGGACGAAGGGGATGTATTCGGTCGTCACCTCGACGTAATAGACGCCCTGCTCGACGAGACGTCGAGCCAGCAGGCAGCCCCGGCCGAAGCATCCGGTGTCGTACCGCTTCTGGATCTCCTTCGGCTCGAGGGTGATGTCGAAGGCCTCCCGCTCCCGGGCACCGAGCAGCCGATGGACGTTCTCGAGGCTTCGCGGCATCGAGTCCTGGTGGAAGTCACTCACGAGCTCGCTCCGCGGCGAGGCCTTCACGAGCCGCTTGTAGTGCTCGTAGCGGTTGGCGAAGCGACCGGGTTCCATGCCCTTCGGTGGTCGCACCGCCAGGGCCGCCTGCTCGGGAAACGGCAGCTTGAGCGGGCCGTGCTCGCTGCCGAAGAAACCGCCGGTGGTGAAGGCCTTGATCTCCTCGTTCTCGCCGATGCCCTCGAGCCGCTGGCCGATGTTCACGAACGCCGGCAGCAAGGGGTTCCGCGGCCCCAGTACCCGTGACATCCAGGCGGGCAGGTGCGGGCGGGCGACCGTCTGTGGCGGGACGTAGCCGGTGTACCAGTGATACTGGTGACGGGAGTGAAGGATGCTGCCCAGGTCGGGCTGGACGTGCGAGCGGACCAGCGTGGCCCGGTCGAGCACGGCCGCGATCTCGGGGAGACCGCGGCTGGCCCGCCACGGCCGGCGTGGCGGCACCGTAGGTCTCCGACGTGCAGATCGTCTCGAGGACGTGCTTCACGTTCTAGCCGGCGTCCACCAGATCGGCGGCGAGCACGTCGAGCAGGTCCTCGTTCCAGGGGGGCAGCCGCAGGGCGTCCACGGGATGCACGAGGCCGCGGCCCAGGAGCCGAGCCCACAGCAGGTTGACGAGGTTGCGTGACAGCCAGCCATTTTCCTGCTTCGTGAGCAGCTCGGCGAGTTGCTCGAGTCGCCGGGCCGGCGGTGCCTGCGGGTCCACCTGCCCCAGTTCGGCGAACGGCCAGCCCGGGGTGGCCTGCTGACCGGTCGCCTGCTCGCAGCGGTGCAGTTCCAGGGGCTGTGAGGAGGTGATCGCGGCCAGGTCGTAGGTCTGCCGCAGCGTCCAGCGGTCGACGAACGAATCATGGCGGCTGGCGCAGTTCAGGTTGATGCCCAGACAGGACTGGCTGACCTTCTGGGCGAACTGAATCGGCACAATCTGGCTGGCGTTGACCGTGCCTCGCCAGACGATACCGCCGACGAATCCGCGTGACTCCTCCGTCGGGCGATCAACTCGCGGACAAAACGATCGTAGACCTTGTTGTCCGCGAGCGAACGGTGGAGCCAGGTGGTGATCTGTCGTCGGCCGCCGGTGATGAAGCCGGTGCCGGTGTAGTCGTTGCGGAGCAGGTTGTTCCAGAACGAGAGCCAATGTTGAACGTAGGCCAGCGACTCCGCCTCGCCCAGTAGTTCGCGAACGAGCCGCACCCACTTGTCGGCATGCGCGGTCGACGGGATCGGTCCGGCTGGCCTCAGCCGGTGGCAACGGCACGGCCCGCAAGGCGAGGGGCGGCTCCCAGGTCGACCGCCGAAATGCGAAGCCAGGCTCCCAGGGTGCCTGCCCCTCGATCCAGCGGCGGAAGACCGCGATCACCTTGGCGGGCAGCGGATCACCCTCGCTCGGCATGCGGGTGTCGGGATCGGTCGACGTGATCCGGACGATGAACTCGCTCGCGGGGGCCGCTCCCGGCACGATGCCCGGCTGTTCCGAGTCGCCGCCGGCGATCGCATCCTCGCGGGTGCTGAGCGAGAAGCCTCCTTGGCGAGCATCGCCGATGTGGCACGTGCCACGGTGCTTGTCGAGCAGGGGCGCGAAGTCGACGCCTCGGGCCGTCGCGATGATGAGGCCGCACCAGGCCACCAATGTGGCGACCGCGGGGCGAGGCGCGGACAGGCGAAACGTGGGAGACGTCATGCGAAACTTCTAGAATAGGTCTGCTCGCGCTGCTTCCACAAGCGGCGGGCCGCCTATGGACGTCGCCGATGCCGCTGGTCACCATTCGTAACGTATCGCTGCGGTTTCACGGCCCGCCACTGCTCGACGACGTCACGCTCCATGTCGAGGCGGGGGAGCGAGTCGGCCTGCTCGGCCGCAACGGCGCCGGCAAGACCTCGCTGCTGCGACTGCTCGCGGGGACGATCCAGCCGGATGCCGGTGCGGTCGTCTGGTCGCCCGGCGTTAGGGTCGCACTACTTCGGCAGGATGTGCCGCAGGACGTCCATGACAGCGTGCACGAGGTCGTCGCCTCCGGGCTGCCGCAGGCCGAGGCTGTCGAGACGGCCTGGCAGCGGGAACAGGCCGTCGCGCAGATCCTCGCGCGGATGGCACTCGACGGCTGCAGTGCCTTCGACACACTCTCGGCGGGGATGAAGCGGCGGGTGCTGTTGGCACGCGCGGTCGTCGGGCAGCCAGACCTCCTGCTGCTCGACGAACCGACCAACCACCTCGACCTCGCGGCGATCGAGTGGCTCGAAGACTTCCTGGGCCGCTGGCCGGGGACACTGATGTTCGTGACGCACGATCGCACCTTCCTCCGTCGCCTGGCCGGTCGGATCGTCGAAATCGACCGGGGGCGGATGTTCGACTGGTCGTGCGACTACGACACGTTCCTCCATCGCAAGGAGGAGTCACTCGCGGCCGAGGAGAAGCAGAACGCACGCTTCGACCGCAAGATCGCCCAGGAGGAGGCCTGGATCCGCACCGGCATCAAGGCCCGCCGCACCCGCAACGAGGGGCGGGTGCGGGCGCTGGAGGAGATGCGGCGTGAGCACGGCCGGCGTCGCGACGCCGTCGGCCGCGTCGCGCTCGAGATCCAGGAGGCCGACCGGAGCGGGATGCTCGTGGCGTCGGTCGAAGGCGTGTCGTTGTGTCGCGGACAGCTGCTGATCATCCGGGATCTCTCGATCTCGGTGATGCGGGGCGA
>Ga0194129_10004921_pt1 | contig 17400 bp, 22 predicted proteins | sample TA2KigCa35mmetaG_FD_150862 | JGI IMG/M metagenome (GOLD analysis project Ga0194129, IMG submission 150862) | Freshwater microbial communities from Lake Tanganyika, Tanzania - TA2015038 Kigoma Deep Cast 35m | ecosystem: Environmental > Aquatic > Freshwater > Lake | place: Tanzania: Lake...
AATAAATCTAATTTATCCATGGCTTCACGCTAAATAAATCGACTAATTTACTTCAAATTAAAAACAAATTAGAACTTAAAAAATAAAGTGTCGGGTTGTCGCCTTCTAGGCTGTCTGCCTAACGCGCACAGGTGCCCGACGAAAATATTCTAACAAAAAATCCCGGTTGCTCAAGCCGGGATAATACTTCCCTCCTGCCCTTGTCTTGGGTCTGCCTTTCGGTTTCGCCAGAAGCGTGGACTTTGAGCAGGTCAACTATAGTTTATTTTTTCTTTGTTGGCGCTGCTTTTTTCTTTGCAATCATCTCTTTAAACTTGTCGCGTGCAGCAGCTTGTTTATCAGTGACACCGCCTTTACCTTTGGGGGGAACGGCCTTGCCTTTGGGGGGAACAGCTTTTTTCTTTTCCATGAGAGATAGGTGATTACCTCTATTAATTATAGGTTTGTTTTTTCTTTTTCACGTTCATCCAACAGTGCTTTCCATTTGCACGGCTTAGCTTTTTGCCGCCAGTCTTTCGGTGGGTTGGGAATTAAAGCCTTCAATCTCCAAAAGAAATCAGCAAGCCGTTGCTCTTCTGAGTAGCGTTCAGCCAAGGGACGTAGGGAGGTTGTGGTTTTTGCCGAAGCGCTCCATCAATTCTTCCATCTGCTCCAGGGATTCCAATCTTACCAAAATGTCGGTAATGCTGCTGATCACTACGGGGTGTTCAGTGCGGGCAGCAAAGGCCAATGCCTCCCGCAACACACCGGCTGCTTCCTGGACGGAATGTTTAACCTGGTTCGACAGACTCATTTCCGATTCCTTGGGTGTCCTGATTAAAGGTATTGTTACCAGCATTTTCCTTGGAGAGCATTAAACTTTGTAAAAGCTGGTCATGATTATCGAGGAACTGTTGTCCTTCTGCCACGACCTCATAATACTGTTGCAGCTTTTCCATGGACTGGCAATGTGGTATACCCAATACTAACAGTGAATTAACCGAATCCCGGGCAAATAGCTGATAATTGTTTCTTTTAATCCTTCTTCAAAATCATAGCTAGGGCGCCATCCAAGTTCTTGAATCTTGGCGGGGTCAATTGCATAGCGCAGATCATTGCCGGGGCGGTCTTTGACATGCGTAATCAAATCGGCGTACGGACAATGTACGGGTTTAATGTCATCCAAGACAGAGCAGATCATTTCCACTACTTCAAGATTGGTACGCTCACCAAAGCCGCCAATACAATACTGCTGACCAAGCTTGCCTTTTTCCATGACTAACATCAATGCCTTCACGTGATCACGCACGTGAAGCCAATCACGTACATTCTTTCCTTCCCCGTGAACAGTGATGGGCTCACCTTCCAAGGCGCGGGTGATCGTCATGGGGATCAACTTTTCTGGAAATTGACCGGGCCCATAGTTATTGCTGCAATTCGTAATGACGGCTGGGAATTTGTACGTGTTGTACCACGCCATCACCAAGTGATCACTGGCTGCCTTTGATGCAGAATACGGGGACCTTGGGTTGTAAGGCGATGTTTCCACGAAGTACTTATCAGTATGATCGGGATGCAGGCTCCCATACACCTCATCGGTGCTGACATGCAAGAACTTAAATGGCCACGCTGCTTCCCTGCGGCATGCCTCCAACAGATTAAAGGTGCCAAGAATATTGCTACGAATAAACTCGCTGGGTGAGGCAATCGAGTTATCGACGTGGCTTTCGGCGGCCAGGTGATAAATCTTGGTGGGTTCTTTGGTTTTGATGATCCACTCTAGGAAGTCGGCATCAAGTAAGTCACCGACCAATAGTTCGTACTGATCATCTTTGGGTTTGGTGCCAGGGAGCAGGTCTGGATTGCTGGCATACCCAAGCTTGTCGAAGTTAATGATCTTTGCATCAGCCTTCTGTAGAAGACGCTGAACAAGATGACGGCCAATAAATCCGGCACCGCCAGTTACTAAAATTGTTTCCATTATTCAAACATCGGCGCCACTGAGAGAGACAAACCGTTGAGGTCTTTCTCTGAAACAATAGGATTTTGGGGAATATTCCACAAAATGTCAAGATAGGGATCATTCCACAACAGGCTATATTCGTGGGATGGTGTATAAATTTCCGTGATCTTGTAGAAGACGGTCGCACCTTCCGATAAAGAGGCATAACCATGGGCAAACCCAGGTGGAATCCACAGGGCTTCATTTTCGTGGGCATTGAGATGCGCATCAACCCACATGCCAAATGTGGGGGATGACATGCGAATATCCACTGCTACATCCTGGATGCTGCCAGAGAGACAGCGCACCAACTTCCCTTGTGCATGCGGTGGCAGCTGGTAATGCAAGCCACGCACAACGTGGGGGACAGAGGTGACATAACTATCTTGACGGAAGGTATATCCGTCGACTGCATCTTTGAATTGCTCGTCGTGCCAATGCACCGTGAAACATCCACGGTCATCACCGAATGCATCAAGCTTAATTAATTTAACTTCCGGTATTGCAAGCGGTGTAACTTCCATCAATATGCTGCCTTAAAGTTAGAGATTATTTCGTCAATATACTCAAAATTTTCATCTGTGAGTATCGGTGCCGTGCTCATAAAAAACACTCGATTTAAAACTTCATATCCGTGGGGATAATCTTTGGCATTGCCCAGGTGTTTGTAGGCGGGGTGCACCAGTAAATTGCCAGCAAAATAGTTGCGTGTTTGGATGCCATTCGCCTCTAAATATAGCTGTAATTCACGCTTAAATACCTTGTCGTGGCAGACAATTGGCACACCAAACCACGATGTCTCGGCAAGCGGTTCTTCTTCTACAACACGCAGCTCTGTCTTTAATTGGCTGAGGATTGCCTTGGTGCGTTTGTAATTGTCGCGTCGCTTCTGGTGGATCTCATCAAACTTAGTCAGTTGTACCTGGCCGATAGCACCCTGCAGGTCAATTGGTTTCAAGTTATACCCAATCTGGCTGAACACATACTTGTGATCGACAATCCCGTCGTACCCCTCCAGCCACTGAGCAAAACGCTTGCCGCAACTACCGTTGATTAGTTGGTTGCAGGAGCCAACGCAATAACAGTCGCGTCCCCACCAAGCAAACTGGCGTGCAAGATGGACAACCTCAGGAATTCTGGAGGACACCATCCCTCCCTCTAGGGTGGTGATGTGGTGCGCTGGGTAAAAAGAAGATGATGCCGCAACGGCACACTCCGTCAGATACCTGCCCTTCCACTTGGACCCAAGGGAGTCACAGTTGTCTGCGATGTACTTCAGCGAATGTTGTTCGCAGAGATCAAGGAGGTGGTCAAGGTCATAAGGATTGCCCAATACAGGACTACTAAAAACGGCAACTGTCTTTTCATTGATTGACTCTTTAACTTGTTGCAGACTCCAATTTAAATCGTGCCATGAAATGTCCACAAACCGTGGCACTAAATTATTCTGGATGATTGGATTGACGGTCGTTGGGAATCCAACAACACTGACGATGATTTCGGCGTCGTCCGGCCAATCAAAATACTTCTTAAGTGCGGCAATCATCACCAGGTTGGCGGAACTGCCGCTATTCACCATCAACGATGAATGGAAGTCAAACCGTTTGGAGAACTGTTTTTCAAACTTATCAACCTCCTCGCCAGCCGGATACCAGCTTCCTTCCCTCAGCGCCTTGACTGCAGCTTCAATTTCTTGTCCGTCAAAGTACGGTCCGGAGTACATAACCTTTGACTTAAACATAGGTCTTGAAGTCCTTCGTCGAGGGAAATGCTGGGTCTAAAGCCCAGGTCATGAAGCTTGGTGCAGTCTAAGCTAAACCTTACGGCTTGAGGATAATCAATTGGTGTTTCAGTTAAATAAATTTCAGACTTAGATTCGAGGATTTCTTTTGTTTTGTAAACGCAATCAAGTAAGCGTGTTTCAATGCCGGTGCCCACGTTGTAAATCGTGTTGTACTCGCCGTCTGTACAGATGCGATGGATGGCGCCGCACACATCAAAGATATGCATAAAGTCACGGGATACTTCACGATCCACCATCACTTCCGCATTGATCCGCAACTTATTGATCAGGAAGTGCAGCGCATTTCTCTTATTGGAACCAGAGTCCGGGCCGCCGTACACATTGCCAATACGAAGGATACGCCACTTGATTCCAAAGGTGGTGCAGTATTCCATCATTAGCTTTTCGGCAGTCCGCTTGGTGACTGAATAGAAGCCGTTGGGTTCGCAGACGGCAGACTCCAGTGGGCGACGGTGGTTTGGACCGTAGACGAAGTGGCTGCTGATGAAGTTAAAAGTGTGGATGCCGTGTGCGCGACAGCGATCTAACCGTTCCATCAATGCCACCAAGTTGGTATTTACATCGATTAACGGATCTTCTCGATAGGAAAAGTTGTCGGTCGTGCTGATGAGATACAACACGTCCTCACTTTCCGGCGGCAGCTGGTTTCGCGGAATTAGCCGGGTGGGGAAAATATTTCGGTAGTAGCTTCCGAGGATGCCCGTACCGCCGTACACACTTGTGGTCATTGGTTACATCCAGGCTTGCTCGTAGATACGGTTAGGCCTAAACGGCCAGTAGTCCAGTGGTGCACCTGAATTAAAAGGAGTGGTAAATACCTCTACCCCACGGTCGCCGCCCCACTTTTCAATGTAGTAGGCAATGTTTTGTGAAAAGGAATATTTGTTGCGTTCCTCAAATTCTGGTCTGCTGTGCAGAGTACTGCTGATGACATGCTCCGCTTGCAGTGGAAAGCGGTCCCACGTGAGACCGGCGAGCTTCATGCGGTAACGGTGGTCGTTGTCTTCGCAATAAGCGGGGTAAAAATTCTCGTCCATCAAACCAACACGCGACACCATCTCATCGCTCATTACAAAAGCAGAATAGCCGTTCAAGTTACCGCCTTCACAAAGGAGTCCAACAAATTCGTGCTGCAAGCGGTTGGCTAAACGTTGGAGTTCACCAGGGGCAACATGCCAATCATCATTGGTGATGAACCAATAATTGCAGTCGATGTTCTGTTTGATGATTTGATTGATGGCACCAGCAAACCCGGCGTTAAGGCGATTGTTGATGACAACAATCTCGTCGACAAATGTGTTGGAACCATCACAAATGTCTTCGAGGACTTGGGTAACCTCTGGGAATTTATGTTCGGAATTGTTAACAATGACGTAGCGTTCAACCGGATAGTCAATCGACGCGTAGTGATCCCATAGATTCTCTGCCCCATTCACCACAGCAGTCGCCATTAACTCAATGGGTTCGTTTGTTTCTTCCATGGTTTCGGGCTGAGTGTTGATCTGTCCGAAATGATGGTAGCCATCTTTATCCTTAATCAGTAAATGCGGTGGTGCTAATCCGGCAAACTGATGAACTGTTCCGTTTTCAACCATGATCATGGGCGCCTCCTCAATCTTCATGTCCCCAAAGAAATAAGAAGAGTTAATGAGGATTGCACTTTGGATCCGCTCTGTTAAATAGCCAAGCCAGCGCTGGGGGTACCCTTCGAGGTGGGCGTACTCATCTTTGTATGCCTCCCAGATGGGCATCATGCAAGAGAAAAGCAATCCAGTGAAGCGCTTGACCAAATCCTTATGCCCATAGTGCATCAAAATTGGATGCAGCCGATTGCCGTTCCAGAAGTTTTCGAGTAAATCAGCGGGGATCGGAAGCTTATGTTGTTTGGCAAGTGCCAGGGTTTGGTTTGGGATTTGGTACGTAGGAGAATGGCAGCCCTGCCAGTGCTCCGCTACGGATGTGTGAAGGTAAAAACGCTCGGGAATGTACAGAACATCGTCGTACGAATTGGAAAGAATCGCGTCAGTGAAGCACCGGCGGTAGTTGGCGATACCCCTAAACTCATGCTGGCACTCAAGGGCCATCCACTCCATGCACGTCAACTCAGACCAATAAGGATTTAGCTCGCCCTTGTACCCATTCGTTGCATCAAAACGATGAATCGTAGCAACGCTTTGGAATGTAACCGGCTTATTGTCGTGCGCGACAGCATACAGATGGATGTCCCCGGGGTCAACCTTCATGGTTGAGGACCGTCTAAAGATCGACCCTAATGTAGGACACGTTTTGCGCCTTAAGATCTTCTTCCGTTTTCTCGGCTTCCGCAGTATCTACATCGATGAACGCAAGATTTACGGTGCAACCGGTACGGCATTCCTCGTCAAAGTCAAGGTAAAACCGCGTTAATTTAATAGCCATATACGATGTGCCATATCGAGTCGTGTGAGACTAATTCTAAGATCAACACCAGTGATAAGACCAGCATTGCCAGTCGACCATTCACCCGTTCCGCGTACCAAATATGATCGTCAAAATTGTTGTGCCCCTCCCAGAATCGTATTTCGACACAGTGCTCCACAACAAATTCCCATACGATGCCTGCCGCCCAGGTGAGGCACATTGCGTAGCCTTTGATCCAGAGGGAGAGTTTGTTCATTGTCGAGGTAAAGACTTGGAAAAAAACGGTGTAGGTTTCAATGCTCACGATAGCAATTGTCGCGCCTAAAAAAATGATGGCCGCTAAATAGAGGTCTTTCATTACACTTTTCCTAAATATTGAGTAAGATATTTGTAATATACAAAACTTTGAGTAGTGACTACACAGTGGCGTGACAGATTAACGCAATTAAATCAAGGCCCTGCTCGCATTACTCTTAACGGCAGACGGCACTATGTCACTCCACTACCCTGTGGACCTGCGCCTTCGGTAACAACAATCATCTCGGAGACCGCATCAGAAGCTAATAAACGCAAGCTGGAGATGTGGTCCAAGGCAAACCCTGGGGTTAAAGAAGCATCTGCGGAGCGCGGGACGGCTGTTCATTATGGTATGGAACAATACCTTAAGGGGAATAAAACTCCGGAAATTCCTGAAGAATACGGGGATTTTTGGGCGGGAATGCCACCGATATTGGACCAGTTCACGGAGGTCCTTTGGGCGGAATCACCGATTCTTGACAAGTTTGATTTTACTATTGGTGCCGATGACGTGGCTCGTGTGTGGGGTTGCGATGACCAGGGACGTGCCTGGGCTGGTGCTCCTGACATCATTGGCGTGGTTGGCAATAAGCTTACGCTTGCTGACTTGAAAACCAGTGTCAAACCATACAGTCGTAAGTGGCCTAAAGACTTTGAGAAAGGGTCGCCTGAGTGGCGTGACCTCCTTGGCGGCCACATGAAATTTAAAAAGACCTGTAAGCAACTCGCTGCGTACGACATCGCCATTGAACAGACCTTGGGGATGAAGGTCCAGCAGGCAGCCATCTTGGTTTCAACGCCAGCACGCACGCAGGTTTTTAAGATTTCCAGGGGATTTTTGAATTGCTTAAGGGAAGATTGGTACAAAATAGTAGATGAGTACTACAAGCAGATCGAAGAAATCGGTGAGTCAGATGCGGATCTTATTTGAAGACATCCTCAAGGCACTGGTTGAGTGGTGCAAAAAGATTTGGTTTGAGGCCAAGCTCAAGGCACGATTTGACATGATTGAGCTGGAGAATAGGGTTCAGGCTGAACTTGAGTTAGAAAAAGAAAACAAACCCATCTACATTGAGCATCCAATTGATCTTGATTTACAGACAGGTGCAGCAAAAGATTTAGGCGGTGCTATGGAACTTAGGGCTCCTTGGTATAAGCCTGATGAGATTGATTGATGAGTCTAATAAGACTTAGTAATTTAATTAATTTCTAATGGCGCACGCAGATTGCCAGCCGTAGGATAAAAGAACACTCGAAACACCTCCCGTGGAAATTCACGTTTTCATGGGTGAGTGGATGAATAGTCTTCAAAATCGCATGAACAATGCGGTTGATGGGGACTGTTTTTATCTGCCCACCACAATGCATCTTCATGCCTTCATGCTCCTAAAAGAGCAGAATTTTGCAGATAAAAACTTTAAAGTAGCAATAAAGCAGTGAAGAAAATGACAAACAAGAATCAACAGGCTCTTAGGCCCGGTGAAATTAGGCTTGACTACATTCCGATGGAGTGGCCCCTCACTCCGCTCGGTGCAAAAAAAGATCCTTACATCCAAGGTTGGCAGGGCAAACCGTTTAGCCGCAATGAAATTGAAGAAGAAATCGTGGACGGCAGATGCAAAGCCGTCGGTCTACTTGGCGGCCCTGCTTACAATCAGCCTTATGGCCTGGTCTGGGTTGATGTTGATGGACCGAGCATCTGTCCACTTGTCGAATCGCTCTCAAACCTCTCCTTTACACAAGCACTGCCACCAACACTGACTCTTCTGAGTGGAAAAGAAGGTCGTGAGCGGAAACTTTATAAGCTGGGCCGGGATAAACACAAGCATTTCGTCAGGAATAAGTACGCCTGGCACGGTGAAGTCATTAACGAAAAATTTGAAATTCTGTGGCGCAAGCACCAGGGTGTGCTCATGGGTCTGCACCCAGAAACCGATGGTTATTACACGGCGGATGGTCAGGGATTTGAATGGGCGTTGGAATTACCAGAGCTACCGGACTGGTTACTGAACGCCATCATCAATAAAAATGTCAAACAAGGTGTTCCCGCTAAAGAAGTTAGGCGTGTTGTCGGTCCCAACTTCGCCATCAACAGTGTCATTGATTTAGAGCGTGACATCAAGCTGGCAACAGAAGCAACCTGGGGCATGCCGCCAGATGCTACTGATGACTACGACATTTGGATCACAGTGGGGCAGACGCTCCACTCGCTGGACGACTCGTTGCTTGATGTTTGGGATGAATGGTCTAAGCAGTCAAGTAAATACAAGGAAGGTGAGTGCCATAAACGGTGGCTTTCGTTCAGCCAAGATGGTGGCCGTGGTCTTGGTTCACTGCTTCATGTTGCCAAGGGGCTGGGCTGGATGCCGTCGCAAGATCATCGCGCCATGGGAGTTGATGATGTAACGCTGGAACATGCTGCAAAGATGCTGGAGGAACAGGAACTTGCTCTGATGGGAACAACTTCTTATGGAGCAAAGGCAACTGAGAGCTCTGGTTTAACGCCAAAGAGGCGTGGCGGAAATAAGACATCCCGTACGCAGAGCAAAAAGACAATAGAAACAGAAGAGGAAGAAGAGGACGGTGATGGAGAGGCGAAGGGACGCAACGAATCATCGGACATCATCACAGCAAAAGTTCATCAAATCTATGGCAGCACTCTGAAATACAGCGAAAATCAAGGATGTTTTTACATTTATGAGCACCGTACCCCCGGTGTTTGGTCCGCCCTCTCTGAAGTTGAGATGAAGGGTTGCATCAAAGACAAGCTGGATTTTCTGCGGGCAACAGCATTGCCTCGTGGCTACGGCATAAAAATGATCAATGATGTCATGGAGCAGCTGCGAATTTCAACGCTTCATGACGACTGGTATGAAGACAACAAATATCTTCTGTTCACCAATGGAATCTTGGATGTGCAGACCAGGGAACTGCTGCCGTTTGATGAGGAGCTGTATATGACGCAACAGTTGCCCTACGACTACGATCCTGGGGCGACATGTGAACCAATCATTAAGTGGTTGAAAAATGTACAGGACAATAACTGGGGTCGCGTCCAGGTGCTGCGGGCTTGGTTGCGTGCTGTCCTCCTGAGCCACTCCGAAATACAGAAGTTTGTTGAAATTGTCGGACCAGGGAAATCGGGTAAATCAACGTATGCCAACCTGGCCCACGCTTTGGTTGGTGACGAGAACGCCATGATCTCCTCGCTGGAGCACTTGGAGAAAAACCGTTTTGAAACAGCGAATCTCTACAAGAAGAAGCTTCTACTCTTCAATGATGTAGAGCGATATGGTGGCTCGGTTTCTGTACTTAAGGCAATCACAGGACGTGACTTGATCCGCAAGGAGCGTAAATTCCAGGCTGGATCACAGAAGCCTTTTAAGTTCAATGGACTTGTCATCATTACCGCAAATGAACCCATTCAAACTACTGACCCAACTTCTGGTTTGGCTCGTCGTCGCCTCACCATTCCTTTTGATAAGCCTTTTACTGGTAACTCTGCAGAGCAAAGAACCCTCATTGACATGGACGATGACGGCAATCCGTTCGGGGATTTTGCAGCTCTTCTGCCTGGACTGGTGAATTGGGTGCTCGACATGAGTGAAGCAGAGATGCGTGAATACCTTATGGAAACAACCAGCAAGGTCAACTTCTTTGCCACGCATCAACGTGAACAGATCTTAAAATCCAATCAAATCATGGACTGGATGGAGCATTGCGTTGTGTTTGCTCCTGGCGCCAAAACAGCGGTTGGCATTGCTAAGCACGCACCTGGCGGTAGCGAAAATATATATGATCAGTGGGCAACACAGCTTTACGCCAATTACTGCGAATTCTCTAGGGCATCCAACAATAATGTACTGGGCCGCAGTCGATTTGAAACCCTGTTGATGGACGTTTGCATGCACCAGCTGCAACTAAATGTTTACAAATTTAAACAGAATCGCATTGGTCTGTGTCTTGTTAACATTGCCTGTCGAGCAAGTAGTACGATGTACGGAACGTATCCATCCATCGTGGAAGTTGGTTTGAATAAAGAAGAATGGCGTGTTATGTACGGTGATGTGCTGTACAAGAAAACTAATGACAAAATAGAAGATAGTGAACAACAGCAGCCGTGAGCGACGGGCGACACCTCATACTTGACTTGTATGAGTGTGATGAAAAAATCCTTGATGACTATGAGGAACTGTCGCGATTACTCGAGACGGCTTTGCTGATGGCAAACGCCACGATTCTGCGGATCTTTGGCGAAAAATTTAAACCACAGGGAGTAACGCTATTGGCATTGCTTGCGGAGTCCCACGCATCCATCCATACCTGGCCCGAGCTTAGATATTGTGCCGTGGATTTATACACCTGTGGCAGTAAAACAAAAACGCATAAAGCTGCTGAGTTTTTGAAACATAAACTCAAGGCCAAAATAACAGAAGAAAAAGAACTGTTGCGGTCGACTACACCGTTAAATTGTGTATAGTTAAGCGAGATATTACAGGTAAATGACTAAAAAACCAAAGCTTTTGTGGTGCGGTGATATCGTTGCCATGACGGGTTTTGCTCGTGTCACTGAAAATGTCATCTCACGACTAGATGATAATTTTGAAATTGTTGTACTGGGAAACAACTGGTGGGGTGATCCAAGTCCTTTGCAGGAACGCTTCAAGATGTATCCGTCATCCAATCGATTCCAGCAGGAACCCTTTGGTGTCGAGCGGATTCGTGAAGTCGTTGAACGTGAACAACCCGATGTGGTATTCACGATCAATGACATCTGGATCATTAACAATCAATACAATCAAATCAGAGATCTGCACCAGCAAAAGAAATTTAAGTTCGTGGGTTATGCCCCCATGGACTCCTATAACTGGCAGGGTGCTTTAAGTGAAACCTCCAACGAGTGGGATGCTGTTATCTCCTACACGGAATTTGGAGCCTATGAATTTGTTAAAGGTGGTATTCAAAAACCCATCGCCGTCATTCCCCATGGTGTGACGCCCGGGCAGTTCTATCCCAAGGACAAGCTGGAGGCACGGAAACGTCTGGGTTTGAATCCAGATATTTTTATTGTGTTCAACGGTAACCGTAATCAATTCCGCAAACGGATCGACCTCACCATCTCAGCTTTTGCCAAGTTCGCCAAGGATCGGCCTGACACACAGCTGTACGTACACATGGGGCTTAAGGACCAGGGCTGGGACCTGCTGCCACTCTTTGGACGTGAAATGCAGAAGCAGGGGCTTGATCCCAACGGTCGCATCATCATGACCGCAAACTCCCCCAGTCCGCCGAACGTGGACGTTGGGATGCTGAATGACATCTATAACGCTTGTGATGTGGGCGTTAATACCTGTAAAGGCGAGGGCTGGGGCCTGGTCAACTTTGAACACGCTGCCTGTCGCGTAGCACAGGTGGTGCCGAACCATACGTCCTGTAAAGAAATCTTTGAGAACTACGGCAGGTTGATTGAGTGCAACCACATCGATGTAGACGTGAACATGTCCAGGGAAATGCCGTGCCCCTCTGACGATCACCTCGCTGAGATCCTTGCAGAACTATACGAAAATAGGGAAGAGCTGGATCGTGTGGCAGAAGCATGCTACCAGCGAGCAACAGACATTCAATTCAGCTGGGATACGGTCGCTTCTCAATTTGGTGGCATCTTTGAGGACGTACTGAAAGACGTAAGCCATGACGCGGAGAAGCCCCTGGTAACCAATAGCAAAAAGAAAAGGAAGAAGAAAAAGGAGCTGGCAGCAGTAGCCTGATTTCGAAGCCCACTCCCCCGTCGTCCACTACGGAAGGCGGGGTTTTTTATTGGTTAAGTTGTCTCATATTGTGTCTTAGGTAAGTGGGCGGAGGCAAAAAATTGGGCAGATTGCACAAAAACAGAGAATACGATCATTTTTATTCTTAGGTTCACCGCCGTTACTAAATGGCGAAAGTGTAGTAATTTATTCTGCTTCTCATGAGACTCAGTAAATAACAGAGAATAAGTTACTACACATTGACGGAAAGTGTAACGGTGGCTAAGATCAAAATAAAATCAATCGTATTCTCTGTTTTGCCGCACAACTACAAACCGCTGCCGCCCCTTTGGCAGCTTGGGGAACTCCTGGAGCTGACGGACGATCATCCCAGTGGCCTTTGCTGGCGGGACTCCGGGAAGTTTGTCGAGCGCCTACACAAGCAATCTGGTTTTTACCAGGTGTCCGTCGACAATGAGGTTTATCTTGCCCACCGAATTGTCTACTACCTACGCACTGGCAAGTGTCCTGATGCTTACGGGGTCAAGCACCATCACTACAACAAGGAGCGGGACAACAGAAAGGAACTGAACGCCTGTTGGCAGTCACGTAAAAAAGTATCGAAAGCTACCTGGAGCTGGGATTAGTGGCAAACCTCATTCCGTCCCTGGACAAGGCAAACTTCCGCTACGTTCCAAACATCGACTCCTTAGACGATTCTCAACTTGCGGCGCATGGGTATTACAGGGGTTATCCGTGCCCACACCGTCACCGCATCAGAGATCAACAAAGCCATTGGTGCTACCACTGCGCCATTAAAATCAAATCCAATATCTGTGGCTTCAATCTCAACTTCATACATCCGTATTACAACTACAAATATGAAGAACTTTGGAAGAAAATTAGGATTGGTGAACCTGATGAGTGTTGGGAGATGGATTTACCTGGCGCTCGTTCACCACGGCGGATTGCCTTCCCTTCCTACCGGGCTTTTCATACAGGCCGCGCATCGGAAAATGTCACACCACATAAGGTGATCTATCAGTGTGCCTGGGGGGATGTGGGGGCACTGAACGTCAGTCGGGTCTGTGGCAATAATTGGTGTGCCAATCCATTGCATATGGTGACCAGCTGGCAGCTCGGTATGCCGCCCACGCAAGTGCATCCCTTTACGCTTGAATTCAAGCCGGAACTTTTAATGCTTTTAAGTAAAGCAAAACAATTGGGAAGGGAGCAAGAGTTAATTGAGCGGTACTACAAACAGACCATCCGTCATCCTTTGTATGCACCAGATCCCCCTGATTATGACGAAGGTTGAATATGCCGCGACTACAATAAAGAAAAAGAAACAATCAAATAATGTCGCGGGGCGTAACTTTATCTCAATCTCAACGCAACGTGCACAACCCATTGGTGTTGGGCACCTTTTCTACGTTATCGTTGCGTTATTTAACTGGTCGTTTGGGTCCACAATATAAGGTTGTAGGATCTGCGGATACAAGTACAACCTCGAGGGGTGGTTTTGGTGGCGGTACATACAATCACTGGTTTCAAATTAACTTAACAAAACCCGCCTGGATCATTGCTAAGAAGGGACCGCCGCGCCCGAAATATATACAAGTCTCGGCCTACGACCTTAACCACACTCCAATCCAGGGGCGTTCTATTTTTGAAGCTGATTCGATTGAAAGCGGTCTAAGGGAAAACGGAGAAGTCTACATACCGTATTTGAATACGGTAATGCAAGCGCAATCGGATTTATACAACACTTATTCAAGGACTCGTCTTGATCACGACGATGATCGCTACTACGCCCTACCCGCTGGAAGCTATCTGCTGTGTATTTCAACAACACGAAATGAACCTCTTGATTATGAAGTCGGTGTAGTTGTCGAATTTCCAGCTACCCAGGTTTTGATGGAGCTGGAGGACGGAGATGGCGGTCTCTTCCTAACTGAAACTGAAATTGATGACACGCGCACGGTCTTAATTACGTCGCCTGTTACCGTTAATACAGTAATTTCTTCTGATCCAGATAGGCCAAACGGTTTTACCGAGACACCGTGCGTTGTAAATTCAGGGGTTACCGTTACTATTTTGGTTGGATCAACGTGGCTTATTGACGAAGAAATACCTCCGGGAGAAGCTGCAGGCTTTACTATTTTGTGTGAAGTTGGCGATGATGCTTATTTTGACACAGTCCACGATCATTCATTATCTGAATGGACAAATAGCTGGAACAGCCAGCATCAAGACACAGATCGCCTTCCAAGTCTCTTCGAATCACTGACAAATAGACCATGAAAAAATACTTGAAGAAATTATTTAATCGCTTTATTAAACAACAATCGACACAAAAAGCTTTAGAATCTTACTGTGAAAAGCACCCGTGGGCGCCAAGTTGCCGTATTTATGAAGAGTAATGGGTAGTGGCAACATACAGACCGCAACGCGCAAAGAAGATTGGGATGATTTCTTTGCCGGATGGGATGATCCTCAAGATGCGCTTGAAGCCATGGATTCGTACGCAGAAAGGGTGCGTGTGGCTTGCGAGCTTAGCGGTCGGCAAATCAAAAAGACAAATAAACGATTGGATGAACCAACGAAAGAAAAGATCCGTTTCACGGTTGAATTCGAGTTTGACCGGTAGGTTCGGACCAAGGACGCAAGCTGTTGCTATCCGTCAGGTGCGTGAATGGATGACTGCCATTCCTGAGGGTGATTCTATCTGCATGCGTTGTGAATCAGCATTGCCAGATAAACAATTTCAAGTATGGAAAAAATGGTTTACAAAACATGAAGATAACCGGTGGGAAATCTCTGATGAACACAAATCTTTCTTCTTTTATAGATCCAGGTACGTAGAATAAAATAAACGGACAAGACCGATGGAAAAGATTCAACAGTACGTAGAGGTTGCTCTGGCAATTCATGCCGCTGCCTCTGTTATTTGTGCTTTGACCTCTACGCCAAAAGATGATGCGTTCCTACGCAAAGCCTACAAAGTGCTTGAGTTCATTGCCCTGAATGTGGGTAAGGCTAAGCAACGCTAATTGCTTTAGGCATAATCCCATCTCACCCGTGGTTTGCCAGTGCGCATTCCTAGGTGTATAAATCCACGGTCGGCTCCATAACCAACGGAGTACGGCCAATTTTTGTCACACCAATCTTGTACAGCATTGATGTCTGCACCTTTGATGTAGAAATCAACAGCACCTGTATCTGGACCTGAGAATAAATGTTCTGAATTCTTTGCCCCGCCAATGGACTGATTGACTTTTGGAGGGCGGTTACCGCTTGTGATAATGATGGGCTTGTTACCAAATTGAGAGCGGACTCTCTCCAGGAAACGACACAGCTCAGTTGCTGTATCACATTGATGCTGCTTGGTAAAGCGACGAGTTTCTTCGTTGAGTGTTAGTTCACCGTAGGTCACGTGCGGTGTGACTTTGTAAGCAAATGGACTCCAGGGATTAAACTTCTGTGCTTGCGGCGGATCTGTAGGTTTAGATACAGAACCGCTATTGCCAAGCTTTTGATCCATGATCTGGATGAGCTTGGTGCTGTAATTGGGATCTGTTGCGTATCCTTCTTTTGTCAGAAGCTGTGCGCACTCATTTCTGCTGGCGGCACGGTTAATACCTTTGTAGCCCTTGTAATCTTTATACCAACGACCCACTAAATAATCAACGCTGTCATATAAACTTGCAAAGCGCTTAAACCAGGCGGCAATAGTGACTTCTTTGCCGTTATACACTTCTTTTGTCTGAGTAAGACAACCATTCCCCTGGAGATCTTTGATACCAAAGTAGTTGTGGTTACAAGACGTGTGCTTACCCCAGCCACTTTCCAGTGCCCATTGTGCTGCTAAAACCTCTGGATATTTGGCGCCTGCTTTACTGGCTGCAGCAACGACACCATCCCAGGTATTGGTAAATTCTACTTGCGGCGCTTCTCGATATTTGACTGCAAACGTATCCAATACGTCTTGGGGAATTGCTTCCTGCAGCCATTCGAGCGCCTCAACTTGATGCGGAAGTTCTTTAAAACTTTTTATTACGTCTGTGAGTTTTATTGTCATGGGCCCAAAGCTGTTAGTACAACTTTAGGCCAGGTCAATAATCAGACGTTATCTGCGCGTTCAGCGGCGAGTTCGTCCTCAGAAATAAGCTCTTCTTCCGGAGCAAATTCAAGGGTTTCAACCAGTTGGCTAATAAGGTTGGCGGCAAATTGAATTAAGTTGCCGTCACCAGTGGCGCGGGCGGACCCAAAAGAATTAATGGCGCTGATCAATTCAGACTTTTTGCAGGTCATGGTAAACAAATGACTTCAAAAAGTATAGCAATGAATCACCAAGGCACGCCATTTGCGTGAGTTGGATTTAATTGTTCTTGGATCTGCTGCTCTAAAGCACTTTCTATGGAGGCAACCTGTTCAGAGCCAAGGGTTGTTTTAACCCACCCAACGACTTGATCTTCGCTTAATGAGGCAAACGGTGTGAAGTTCGAGGGATCTGGATCGCCAAGGCCGATGCTCCCGTACGCACCTGCTGTTTTATCAAAATCTTCGCAAGAAACTGTGTAATGCACTGTATATACAGCGCCATCGGGACAGACATCACCGTCGGGAAGATGGCGCTCAAGTTGGGCAATGCCCCAGGTGGTAACGGACATGATGAAAATATTTTTATGTATTCTAACAATTAAAGCTAATGAAGGCAACATCCTCAAGGTCTGTGCGATAAGATAAGCCCATCGGTCTAGTTAAGTGGATCGGTCATGGGTCAGGGTGTTGCCGCACCGCTGACCCACCTTTTTTATGGCACACTACGCGACCGGTTTGCCTTTGGGAAACACCAAGGGAGAAACCTCGTAGACCCCTTCGTTAGATACGTCATCTAAATCAAAGGGTTCTTCCACTGGATCGCCAACATCATCTTGATTGCTCAAGTCAAGACTGGCTTCGCAGTATTCTTCCCAGGCGGTGTCAGGCATAGTAGTGAAGGGGTCTTCCGTGGCTAGGCGATACCAGCATCGGCAAGACGCTGTTCAAGCGTTTCGATGCGCTCTTTGCTTTCCTTGAGAGCAGCTACCAATAGAGGGATTACGTCTGTGTATTGAAGTCCAAGAGTTTGGTTTTCGTCTTGCTGGGTATTGACTGCCTCAGGCAAT
>Ga0194129_10004925_pt1 | contig 17398 bp, 20 predicted proteins | sample TA2KigCa35mmetaG_FD_150862 | JGI IMG/M metagenome (GOLD analysis project Ga0194129, IMG submission 150862) | Freshwater microbial communities from Lake Tanganyika, Tanzania - TA2015038 Kigoma Deep Cast 35m | ecosystem: Environmental > Aquatic > Freshwater > Lake | place: Tanzania: Lake...
GACAAAAATTTAGACCGTTCGCACCGGTCATTCTAGAAGAATATGTTAATGAGTATTTTATTATGCCTCGCGGCTGGTATGACAGCAGGTATATGCAAGTCATCGCTACTTGTAGGCATCCTAATCTTTATCCCGCTATTGTTCATCATGACGGTACTAGTCGTGTACAGACAGTTCCAAAAGATGGATCCGGGATTCGACAACTATTAGAAGCATGGTATAAGAAAACAGGCTGTCCTATGTTATTGAATACAAGTCTAAACATACGCGGCGAGCCTATGGTCAATGATCGCAGTGACGCGGACCGTTTTGAAAAACTTTATAAACTAAAAGTCATTTCATAAGTAGTTACATGCTACGTGATGTGTTTTATTATGGACACAAGCCAAACGTCCATCCAAGAGAAAAGTCTGCTAAAAATCTAGAAGATGCTAGATATCAATCTACTACAGAACACTTTTGGATAGTGAATGAGTATTGTGATTATACTAATTTTGATTGGGACTTTGACTTTGATTTTTTGCCAAACGAACAAGTATGGCATGAAACTTGTAATAACGCATGGCCAAGTTTAATACAGAAAGATAGCGGTACATGGCTATGCCCTAAACAATATACAGATAATATTGTTTATCGTACAGACGTACAACCATTAAAACGACACGAAGATACTTCACACTGGGTATTTTTAGATAAAGTTGATAAAACTAAGTTTGATTTTAGTTGGCATCCCGACCCTACCAGTCCCCCTTTTATATATAAGTGGGGTTGCAAATGGTATGAAAGTCAAATCAAACACGTACTTGAATATCATGTCCCCGGTGCAACACAAGAAAGATGGATGGATGAAGTTGTAGAACTAGAACCAGATTATGAAAATCTAGTAATTACACAGGCGGTAGACAGTGAAAAATGGGATTTAAGTTGGCGCCCTGACCCACGCGACCCACCATATATCTATGTATGGGGTAACAAATACATTGATGGCACACTTAAAAGTACGATTGAGTATCATACTCCAAATGCTACAGAATATAAGTATATGCCAGAACTTATCGACGTATTACCTGAATATGATCGTTGGGAAGCAGCACACATAGATAAAACAACATTTGATTTTACTTGGAGACCTGATCCAAGAGAGCCAGCATACATCTATGAATTCCCTACACAACATCAAGAGAACGGTGGACCAAGATATATTGTTCCCGGAGCAACTGAAGTCAAATATATCAACATTCAGAAATCTAAAAGATTGCCTAATAAGAACAACTGGGAAATACCTAATAATGTCAACACAGACAATTTTGATTTTAGTTGGCACCCTGATAGTGTGAGTCCTCCCTACATATATGAGTTCTCTACAGTATGGAATGATCGTGGCGGACCTGTTTATACTGTTCCAGGGGCTATCGAAAAGAAATATATTGATAATGTAAAAGCAACATTAAAAATTAATAAGACTAATTGGGAAATACCTAGTCATATAGACACTACAGATTTTGATTTTAGTTGGGTACCACACCCGGAAGCACCTCCTTACATATACGAGTTTGGTACGCAGCATCAAAAGACAGGAGGTCCGCAATACATAGTTGAAGGAGCAACAGATATAAAGTATGTTGACGTTCAACGTGCAAAAAAATTACCTAATAGAAAACTATTTGAATTTTTTGAAGATATAGAAGTAGCAGATTTTGATTATAGTTGGCACCCTGACAGTACTGATGAATCATACATATATGTATTTGGTAACACGCAGTACCCTGCAGAGATAATGCCTACAGTAAAATACACAGTTGAAGGTGCTACACAAATAAAGTATGTTAAACATATAACTGCAACATTAAAGCAAACAAGAAAAAATTGGATAGTACCTAAAAATATAGATAGTACTACATTTGACTTTAGTTGGGTACCAAACCCCAAAGACCCGCCCTACATTTATCAGTTTGGTACACAATGGCAAGAAACTGGCGGACCTAAATATGTTGTAGCAGGCGCAACTGAAGTAAAATATGTTGACAATGTAATAGGTCATTTATTATCAGAAAGAGATAATTGGGAAATATTAATACCAATTATTGAAAATGAATTTGACTTTACTTGGCACCCACACCCAGATGATCCTCCATACATATATGTGTTTGGTAATAATCAATATAAAGCAGAAGAAATGCATACCGTGCGTTATGTAGTAGAAGGGGCTACCAAATACAAATATATGACTAATCCTGTAGCAAAACTCGCTGCTGATATGACGCACTGGATAGTGCCTGAAAATATTGACGCTACTGGATTTGATTTTAGTTGGAAACCTAACCCCAGTGATCCACCATATATCTATGAGTTCGGTACACAACATCAAAAGACCGGCGGACCTGTATATACAGTAGCAGGTGGAACAGAACTTAAATTTGTAAGTTTTCAAAAAGTTAAAAAATTACCTAATATTGCTAACTGGCAGGTACCTGATGAGATAGACATTACAAACTTTGATTTTAGTTGGCATCCAGATGATACTGAACCTCCTTACATCTATCAATTTGGTACACAACATCAAAAGACTGGTGGACCAGTCTATATAGTACCGGGTGCAACTGAAACAAAGTATATAAAACAAATAAAAACTAAACAGTCATTTACTAAAGGAACGGCTAAAGTTTCGCGTAAAAATTGGCATATACCTAAAAATATTGACGATAGTAATTTTGATTTTAGTTGGCATCCAGATGATACTGAACCACCATATATCTATGAGTTCGGTACACAATGGCAAGAGACAGGTGGTCCTAGATATATCGTAGAAGGCGCTACAGAAATAAAATATATAGGAATACAAAAATCAATTGCTATATCTTATAAAAAACATTGGACTATTCCTGAAGATATAGATGTTAATAATTTTGATTTTAGTTGGCACCCAGACAATAGAGAAGAACCCTACATATATGAATTTGGCACACAACATCAAAAGACCGGCGGGCCTAGATATGTTGTGCCTAACGCAGTAAAAACAAAATTTATTGATTTACAGAGAGCGAAGAAATTACCGAATAAATCAAGTTGGATAATACCTAATAATATTGACGATAGCAATTTTGATTACAGTTGGCATCCAGATGAAACAGAACCAGCATACAAATATGAATTTAATACGCAATGGCAAAAAAATGGCGGCCCTATATACGTAGTTAAAGGTGCAACACAAACTAAGTACCTATACTGCGATACTGCAACTGCTATTCCAACTAAACAAAATTGGGAAATACCTTCTACTGTTAAAGTAAAATATTTCGATTACAGTTGGCATCCAGATAATACAGACGACCCATACATTTATGTATTTGGAAATAATTTATATCCAGCAGAAAATATGGTTACTGTAAAATATGTAATACCTGGGGCCACAAACATCAAATTTCTTAATAATCCTATAGCAACACTTGATACTAACTATAATAATTGGACCATACCTGAAAATATAGACAGAAATAGTTTTGATTTTAGTTGGGTTCCGGATCCTACTCATCCACCATATATCTATGAATTCGCTACTATATGGAATAATAGGGGTGGTCCACAATATAAAGTACCAGGATCTTTCTCTAAAAAGTATGTTGAGAATATAAAAGCAAAAACACTTACTAATAAAAAACCGTGGAAGATTAATATTCCTATAGTCGATGACGGCACTATTTTTACTTGGACTCCTCATCCCGAAGCGCCACCATATATATATGTATTTGGCAATAAGTGGAATAACGCTGAGAAAGAAAGTACGCTTGAGTATCACGTACAAGGTGCAGTTAAACGACACTATGTACACGATATTTTAATTACTGTGAAACCAAACAAAGATAATTTTACGGTATTACATCCTATAGTAGAAACTAGTTTTGACTACAGTTGGAGACCAGATCCAGACAGTCCTCCCTACATTTATATATTTGGTAATAATCAATATCCAGGCGAAATTATGCCTACTGTAAAATATACAGTGGACGGGGCAAGTGAAGAAAAGTTTGTCTCTGATATTGTAGCGAAATTAGATGTAGATATGACGCACTGGACAAAACTTAATAATATAGATTGTGAACATTTTGATTTCAGTTGGGTACCTAATCCTAAAGACCCTCCTTATATCTATGAGTTTGGTACTCAACATCAAAAAACAGGTGGTCCTATATATAGTGTTCCTGGGGCCACTCAAGTTAAATTTATTGATACACAAAAAGCTACAAAATTAGTAGACCTTAGTCATTGGCAGGTGCCCAACGATGTAGATACTACTAATTTTGATTTTAGTTGGCATCCAGATGATACTGAACCTCCTTACATCTATCAATTTGGTACTCTTGCTGATGACAATGATGGTCCAAGATATATACACCCACTTAATACAGGCGAAGTTGTAAGACTACTACGTATAGAAAGTAAAACAAAAAGATCATCTGAAATTACACGTTCAAGTTTACTATTAGATAAAGAATTACCAAAATATTATATTACAACCACACTTGATGATCTTGTAAAACAGCATCCATCAGAAGTATTTTGGGCACTAAACAAAAATATTAATTACGACAACTTTAATTTTAGTTGGCGGCCAAATATCGAACAGGCGCGCTACGTACACGTATTTGGTAGTCCTGAATCAAAACTAACTCATACATATTTTGTTAGCGGTAAAATGTATAGTGAAGGATCGAAAAAGTTTAACTTTGTTGAAACAAATATTAAAGTTGATAGTGAATATCTATCAGAATTGTTCAATCCTAGTGATATGTTTTATATTGATCGTGGAAATAAAGAGTCGCAAAAACGTTACGAAGAACTAAAAAAGTTATATCCAAATATAATTAAAACACGTTACTTAAATAATTGGGCAGAAACTATATATAGATGTACTAAACGTTGCACTACTCAATTAGCATGGATATTGAATAGTGAGCTAGATTATACTAAATTTAATTTCAAATATTATCCTAATCCATGGCAGATGCAAATGATTCATATATTTGGTACTCAGTGGAGTCACTGGGGAACAACCTATATGATTAATAAAGATACATTCTTTGATGATACTTATGAATTAGGTGTTAAAGTAATTGAACACTTAGCAAATTTAAATTTTGTTAAAGATAGAACTGCAAAGGCTGTAAGTTGCTTATATGATGTTTATCTTATAGATCACGGTAATATGACTGATGAGATAAAAAATCAATTAGAAATAAAAACACAAAAAAATATAATTACTATTCCATATAAAGAAAGTTACCTAAAGACATTTAAAAATCTTTTGCAAGATTTAGAAACTAAAAAAGAACATTATATCTGGATATGTAGTAGCGTATGTGATTATAGTAATTTTGATTTTAGTTTTATTTGCGATCCCTTCGCTAAAGAAAACCTACATGTATTTTCAAGTAACAATCAGAAGTTTGGGGATACATTCTTAATTGATGTTAATAAACTTAGATCATTAGTTACTGATCTAAAGAATTTAGAAGATTATCAAAAAGTAACTTATAATGAGCATTTAAAAGTCCCACGATTTAATCCACCTGTATTTGTAACTACTGAGGATACACACTATAATGCTTATACCAAAGAATATAATTTTCCATATGCATTATTTTATACTAAAGATAATGAAAATCTTACTTGTAACTACAATGAACCTATGTCACTTTGGGCTAGTCATACTAAAAATATTGAAGTATTATCAACTGGTGGTTCTGTACTTGCCATACCTAAACAAATACAAGACCATATAGGAGAACAATTATATGACTATCCACATATTAGCAAATCAAAAAATATAGTTAAATCTAATCCATTAGATATAATTTATTTAAGTAACGGCGAAAAATTTGCTGATAAGAATTATGAATATTTGTTAAAAGTTACTAAGGGATTACAAAACAGAATAGTGCGTGTTGATGGTATTAATGGCAGAGTAAAAGCCTATCACGCAGCAGCAGAAGCCAGCAACACGCCCTGGATGTTTACGATTTTTGCTAAACTTAAAATTGACAAATATTTTGATTGGAGTTGGCAACCAGACAGACTACAATCTCCAAAACATTACATATTTCATGCTAAGAATCCAGTTAACGAACTTATATATGGTCACCAAGCCATGATTGCATATAATAAGAAATTAGCACTTGAAAATAATGGTAAAGGTCTAGACTTTACATTAGATGATCCTCACTCAGTGATAAACATACTATCTGGTGTAGCAGAATTTAATACTGATGCTTATAGCACTTGGCGTACTGCTTTCCGCGAGGTTATAAAACTACAAAGTGATACTAGTGATATAAGTTATGATCGGTTGCAGGTCTGGCTCAATAAAGCAAATGGCATGTTTGCTGAAGATTGTTTACGTGGGGCAAATGATGCAGTAGAATATTATAAGCAAGTAGGCGGAGATATTACTAAACTTAAATATAGTTATGAATGGAGTTGGTTAAAAGAATATTACGATAGGAAATACAAATAATGGCAGTCGTACATAAACATTTAATAATACGTGCTGAAGTTGGTAATCCAATTACTGATGAAAAGGTCGCTATTGACTGGATGAATAAACTAGTTGATAAGATTGGTATGAAGGTCATGATGGGTCCATATGCAAAATATCTAAACGTAGAAGGCAACCGGGGACTTACGGCTGTAGCAATTATTGAAACAAGTCATATCGCATTACATATTTGGGACGAAGATAACCCTGCACTTGTACAATTAGATGTTTATACTTGCGGATATCTCGACCCATATGACGTAGTAGAAGCACTACGTGACTTTCATCCTGTTAAAATTGAGATGAAATATTTAGATAGAGAAAACAAATTAATTGAGTTGCCTTTAGAGTAAAAGTATAAATAAACTAACCGCACGACCTTCTGGAGTAGTGTTTGTCGCACAGCGATGGTTTTATTGAAGGATCAAAGCACTATGCAGGTGCTAAGATAAACCAGAAAAAAGCTTCGGTCAGTACTGTGGGAAGTACAGATCGATAAGACTAGGACAAGGTTCGAATCCAAGCCGAAGCAACACTTTACAAAATACATGTCATCTGTTATAGTTGTTAGATGATTAATCCAAATATCTTAAATTACTTTGACAGTTATACTGACAGTCGTGGTATTCCACACGTTCCTAATAGTGACTGGCGTAACTTAATTACGCAATATGACAAGCGTGATATTAAGGAAAGTTTAACCGAATATATTATTGGTAATAACTTACCTTTCCCAATTAAAGAAATTAGTTATGATGAAATGTCTGACTTGTTTGTAAAATTTACTAAAGCAAGTATGTTGGATCAATACAAATATCCCGGTAGTGTATTTGAACGTGCTGATTACAAATACAAGTATACTGACAACCCGTTGGGTGTAATTGACAAATCACATGCCTATAATAGTGTTAGCAATTACTTTCAACAAACAAACCGTATGAAGTGTGGTAGTAATCTTGTAAGTAGTCCCTGGGACATTTGGCATGATCGTAAAATGTTAAATGACATGAATTGGCACTTCTGGCGTTTAGGCACACTAGGTAAAAGTGATGTATGTGAAAGTACATTTCGCAGTGCATTTCGTATAGGTACATATACAGCAACACAATTTAAACCTAATGTGGCAAAGGGATTATATGAAAAACATAACGCACGTAAAGTATTAGATACAAGTTGTGGTTGGGGAGATAGACTAGCAGGGTTTTATGCTACATCTAGCACAGAGTTATATGTAGGTTGTGATCCTAATCCCGAAGTTTATCAGACATATAAAGATCAATGTTTAGAATATGAAAACTTATTAGGATGTGATAGTGCAGTATTACAAGAATTTGATAATCACTTTATATGTATAGGTATTAAAAAAGTTATTATTTACAATCTACCTAGCGAAGATGTAGACTGGAATCTATACCATAATACATTTGATTTTTATTTTACAAGTCCTCCCTATTACGAAACAGAAAGATATGCTGCTAACAACAGTAGCACACAAAGTTGGGTCCGTTATCCATCGTTTGATAGTTGGAAACATGACTTTTTCTTTAAAGTCAATCGTATGATATGGGATACACTAACTGATGACGCCTTTATGATGATTAATATTATTGAACCTAGAACCGCTAAGGGCGTAAGATTAAATCTATGTGACGATATGGTTGATGATATATTGACTTATCCTAACGCATATTATCTAGGTAAGATTGGTATGCGTATGCAGGCTCGCCCACATGCTATTGTAGAGGCAGACAAGAATAGTATTTTTGTTGAACCCATATGGGTATTTCGTAAGAACAATAAGGATTATCTAAATACAAATATATGATAGACATTAAAGAAATTGTTTATAAAGGTTTACTCGCATACCTAGCAGCATATGTAGGATATAGATTACTACTTGAAGCATGGTGCGTAGCATATGGAATTTTTTACTAATAAGTTTATAGTATAAATACTTTCGCTTATAAAAACACACATACACACAGGAGGTAATTATGAGCAAATCACCATACGAGATCCGTCTGGATCTATTAAGACTGGCCAAGGAAAGTATCTTTGAGCCTTACTTTGTCGAAAGGTCAAGTTTAGAGCAACAATGGGTCGCAGCAAGGGACAATAATCCTAATGCAACCTACCCAAAGATGCCTAATGCACCGACTACTGAAGATATTATTGCTGAAGCAAAGAAACTAAACGAGTTTGTTAGCAACGCTGAATAAATACTTTTGTAGAGGTTTATATGACTGTAGGAAGTGAGGGGAACGATGCTTTGGACGCGGGTGCGAATCCCGCCATCTCCACCAGTAGTATTGATAATATGCCACGCAATCTGTTTTACACAGAACGTGAATGGGGAAGATTAGTAGGTTGGGGTACAGTTCCAATAGAACATACATTGGGGATGAACAGTTTCGACAATGCAAGTAGTACTCAAGCAGACAGTCCGAAAGACGACTAACGTAATTAGCGTAAAACAAAGTAAACGCAAATGATGAAACATTTGCTCTAGCAGCCTAAGGGCATACTAGATGGGGGTGACACCCTTATTAACCAATAGTCAGGAAAGGTCCTTAACGGGACCTTTCTCTAGAAATATTTCTATGAACGCAATTAACAAACTACGTCAAAACTATAAACCTACAGTAGAATATATTGAAAAAATACCAAATTTTACAGTTGAAGTAAAAACTTTACTGAGAGAATTTGAAAACTGTAAATCCTTAGATTGGATAGATAATTTTATGCAATTGAAATTTGCAATCATGCAGAGATATCAGTGGCATGATGTAATCAATTCTATGCCATACACTAAATCAGTATTTGAGAGTTTAACCAAATATATTCCCTACAATAGCATATATTATCGATATGTTAAACCGCACACATGTTATAATTGGCACGTAGACAAAATGGAGTCGTGCTTACACATACCACTTATAACTAATCCTGGATGTAAATTTGTATATGAAAACAACGTTTTTTCAATGCCAGCAGATGGGTCTGTTTATTTCGTCAATAATAGTATTTTTCATACTTTTGCAAATGCAGGTACACAACCTAGATTACACATAACACTAGATATATTCTAATAAATACAGACATGGATATTAAAGAACTAGAAAGTTTTAAATTAAGTGATGCTGTAAAGTTCCATGATGAGTTGAACCCAGAACTATGGACTAGTAATGGTGAATTATTACCAGAAGTTTATGACAAACTTACAGTTATTGCTAAAGATTTTATGAGCGAACTTGGATTAAGCAATCTTAAAGTTGATGACATTACAATATCTGGTAGCAATGCAGCATATAGTTATACTCCATACAGTGACCTTGATCTACATATACTAGTAGATTATATGAAGTTACCAGACAACGAAGTTTATAAAGAACTTTTTAACGCTAAGAAAACAGTTTATAATGATAATTACGATATAAAAGTAAATGGCGTTCCAGTAGAATTATATGTACAGGATAGTAATCAAAAACACTCTAGCATAGGTGAGTATAGTTTACTTAATAAAGACTGGATTAAAAGGCCTACTAAACGCAGAGCAAATTTTAACCAAAGTGCTACACAACTTAAGTATGAAAAGTTAGGCGAGTTAATTGAACTTGCTATCAAAACAAAAAGTATAAACAGAATAGAAAAAGTTTTAGACATTATTAAGCGTTATCGCAAAGCAGGATTAGAAAAGACAGGGGAGTTTGGTCCTGAGAACCTAGCCTTCAAAGCAATACGCAAACAAGGTTTGTTTCAAAAATTATATGACCTACGAAATGAGTTACGTAGTGAGAAACTAAGTTTAGAGGATAGTATGGCAGAAGAAGAGTTGAATGAAGCTAGCGGTTACATACCTAGCAAAAAAGAAAAAAACGATCCACGATTTAAAACAGCATTAACCGTCGATGTAAAACCAGATAGTATAAGAAAGAATGCTCAAGCATTTGCGTTTAAAACAAGTAGAGCAGGTATTCCTCCTAAATTAAGTACAAGTGGTAAATTTAAAGTAATTAAAAAATGAGTCATACATCTATTAAAATTTTAGTAATGGGACTGCCCGGTAGCGGTAAAACTTATTTTGCAAATAAATTACGTGAAGAATTAATATCAATTATAGGGGTCACTGTTACATGGTATAATGCCGATGAAATACGTAAAACATACAGCGACTGGGATTTCAGTTATGAAGGTCGTATTCGCCAAAGTCATAGAATGGCTCAATTAGCTCTTTCTGCTCCCGGTACATATTGTATCTGTGATTTTGTAGCCCCATTGGTTGAAATGCGTAATAATTTTAAAGCAGATTGGGTAGTATGGATCGACACGCTTGAACGTGGAAGATTTGAAGATACTAATAAAATGTTTACACCTCCTAAAGAATACGATTTTCGTATTACAGAACAAAATGCAGAGTTGTGGGCTCCTTATGTAGCCGAACGTATATTAAAAAACCAGCGAAGGCCAATATTTAATTATCAAAAAGAAACAGTACAAATGTTAGGTCGCTGGCAACCGTGGCATGCAGGTCACCGTGCATTGTTTGAACGTGCTATTGCTAAGACTGGACAAGTATGTATAATGATACGTGACTGTCAGGGATGGAATGGGTCAAACCCATTTGCTATTGAGCAGGTAAAAGAGTATATTCGTAGAGACTTAGATCCAAAGTATCAAGGTCAATATGAAATTGTTGTAGTTCCAAATATCGTTAACATTACATATGGGCGTGATGTAGGTTACAAGATTGAGCAAGAGGTCTTTGACGATGCGATACACTCAATATCTGCCACAAAAATCCGTAAAGAGATGGGACTCAAGTAACGTGCATCGTAGATTTGAAACTGCACTGGATGCCAGTTACATTGTTGATGACCTTGACAAACAGGCACGTAGTCTAAATTATAATAGTGATATTCGCAAACTTATAAAGAATGCACAGAAACTAGTAGGGGTATTAGGCAGCTCCGAAGTACGCGCTAGACAATTACATAAGCCCTATCTAGCCAATAAGCCACGCGAAGAATTAGCCAAGGCTATTGATTACTGCGAAAAGATGCTACTGATACTGAGATTGTTCCAATGAACATTTACCTAGAAACAATAATCGGCATAGCCATGAGTTTGGGCCTTACCTTCGCATTTGCTATACTAGCAGGCCTGCTAGGATTTCTAGCCTCAATGGCCACAGGCTATAAAAAACACAAATAAAATCAATGACTTATATAGCCTGTAAAAAGGCTTGACTTTGGGTCTGTTTGAGCGCATACTGTATCTATAGTTGATTTACGGAGATTGATATGTTTCAGAACAAGGGAAATTTACATGAGTTTGTTGTGCGCACTAACAAGTGGCGCAGCGTTTGGAATCATGCTCCGCTCAGTCTAGAGGTCAGGTCTGATCGCAAGATTCTTGCGGACATTATTGAAGGTGAACTCAGCCCCGAAAATCTGACCTGCGACGGCGAACTTCCCCGTAGTGAGGTCGCTGCGAAATATAATCACTTTACACGGCTCTTGACCCAACTCAAGGAACTTGACAAGGCTTGACTTTGGGTCTGATTGGTATTACCATATATCTATAGTTGATTCACGGAGAGATTTTATGTTCCAGAAAGAAAAGTTGATTACTCTTAAGTTTTATGCCGACCCTGGTCATGGTTGGGTCGCGGTCAAGCGCAAGATGCTGCACGATCTGAATATCGCCAGTAAGATTACAGGCTATTCATATCAGAAGGGTCAAACTGTATACCTCGAGGAAGATATGGACCTCGGTACTCTGCTCAAGGCGCTGGGGGAAAAATTGATTGGTGTCAAACTCAAGGAGAAGCATACTAATCGTTATAGCCCAATTCGTTCATATGATCGATATCAGGCTTGACAACAGGCGCGAATAAGTATAGGCTGAGTATACATTAATTGATAGGAGACTCTCATGGCTATTTCTGATAATCTTACAGTAACATCTGTACAAGCCCGCAAGGCAATTCTTAAAGCATTTAAGGCAAAACGCCCAGTATTTCTCTGGGGACCGCCCGGCATTGGCAAAAGTGAAGTAGTATCTGAAATTACTACTGAACTAGGCGGCTTTATGATAGATTTGCGTATGGCTCAAATGGAGCCAACTGATTTACGCGGTATCCCATTCTATAATAAAGATATAGGAAAAATGGACTGGGCTCCGCCGATTGATCTGCCTGATGCTGAACTTGCTAGCAAGTACCCCATCATAGTATTGTTTCTTGATGAAATGAACAGCGCAGCACCTGCTGTCCAGGCTGCGGGCTATCAGTTAGTACTCAATCGTGCTGTAGGTAAGTATCGACTGCCTGATAATGTTGTTATCGTAGCAGCAGGTAATCGTGAAAGCGACAAGGGTGTGACTTATCGTATGCCCATGCCCCTAGCAAATCGTTTCCTACATATTGAGATGAGAGCAGATTTTGGCAGTTGGCAAACTTGGGCTGTCAACAATGGCATTCATACTGATGTTGTAGGTTATCTGTCGTTCGCTAAGAATGATTTGTATGATTTTGATAGCAAAAGTGCTAGCAGAGCATTCGCTACCCCGCGTAGTTGGACATTTGTTTCAGAGTTACTTGCCGACGAGGCAGATACCGACAACGATACTATGTTCAATCTTGTAGCCGGCGCAGTAGGCGAGGGTCTTGCAGTCAAGTTTATGGCTCATCGCAAAGTGAGTAGCAAGATGCCCAACCCAACTGATATCTTGTCAGGCAAGGTCAAGGATCTCAATGTCAAAGAAATCTCGGCAATGTATTCCTTGACTACTTCAATGTGCTACGAACTACGTGATGCAATTGAAAACAAGGTTGATATGAAGAAGTTTCATACTATGTGTGATAATTTCTTTAGTTACATGATGGCTAACTTTGAGACTGAACTAGTTGTTATGGGTGCTAAAGTCGCGCTCAAAACTTTCAAGTTGCCTATCGAACCTGGACAACTTAAAAATTTCGATGAGTTTCATAAGAAGTACGGCAAGTACATTATCGAGGCTGGTAACTAAAAAATAAATCCTGCTCGGTAGACTGCTAATTATATGAGAGTCATTAGCGGTCTACTGGGCAGGTACCTTTTATGTTAGCAAAGCAAATTACAAAATGGATCAAAGACTACGCCAAACAAAATAGTATTAGTGCGTTAGTTGTTGGTGTAAGTGGTGGTATTGATAGTAGTGTTGTTAGTACACTTTGCGCACGAACCAAATTAAAAACATATGCTCTTACAATGCCAATTCGTCAAAGTGAGCAAACACATAGTTTGAGTTTACGTCATAGTGAATGGCTTACAAAAAATTATAAAAATGTAAAACATATTAATATTGATTTAACTAGAACTTTTGATGTATTTGATAGTACATTGACATTACCATATTTTAATAGTCAATTAGGCTTTGCAAATAGCCGTAGTCGGTTACGGATGATGACACTTTATCAAGTAGCACAAAGTGTAAATGGTATTGTTGTTGGTACAGGTAATAAGGTAGAAGATTTTGGTGTAGGATTCTTTACTAAATATGGCGATGGTGGTGTTGATATAAGCCCAATTGCTGATTTGATGAAAACTGAAGTTTGGCAGTTGGGTACTGAATTGGATATCTTACAGGATATTGTCGATGCTAAACCTACAGATGGGTTGTGGCATGATGGTCGCACAGATGAGTACCAACTTGGTATGGATTATCCTAGCCTAGAAGAGGCTATGATGCATCATCAAAACGGAACAGTCCCAAAAAGTAAAAAGGCTAATAACAATCTAAAAAAATATATAAAAATACGTAGCCAAAATCTGCACAAAATGACTGCTATACCCATTTATAAGAAACCCTAATACTATCAATAACTTACGTACATGCATTTACATTGACTCAAACACCGATATATATTATAATATACATATGATGAACTCTCAGGTAATCAATATGTCAGATGTTATCCCCGGCACTAAGGGTCGCAAAAAGTCAAAACGTAATAAAAAGTTTGACAATCTTATAGGGCCCACAGATAGTAAAATTGATGCTGCTGCGCGTGAACGTCTTGTGACTGCGCGTATCGGTCTTTTGTTACGTCATAGTTTTTTCGGTAATCTTGCTACACGTATGCAGTTAGTAAATGCTGATGATTGGTGTAGTACTGCTGCTACTGACGGGCGCAAGTTTTATTATAATAGCCGTTTCGTTATGTTACTGAAACCCAAAGAAGTTGAGTTTCTTGTAGCCCACGAAGTGCTTCACGTTGTCTATGATCATATGGGCCGTCGTAATGAACGTGATCCGCAAATTTTCAATATCGCAAATGACTATGCTGTAAACGCTGACCTCAAACGTCACAAAGTAGGTCAGTTTATTACTAGCGTCCCTGCACTTTACGAACAAAAGTATGATGGCAAATCATCAGAAGAAATCTATGACGATCTTATGAAGAATGTTAAAAAGATTGACATGGATCAACTCATTGATATGTTGCTTGACGATCATATGGATAGTGATGAGGAAGGTGAGGGTGAGGGTGAGGGTGAGGGTGACGGACAGGGCAATGGCAAAAAGAAAGGCAAGCGTCCCAGTATGACTGCTGAAGAGCGTGAGGCTCTCAAGCAGGAGATCAGGCAGGCTGTGATCAATGCTGCTCAAAGTGCTGAGGCGGGTAGTTTGCCTGCTGGTGTTGAACGCATGATTAAAGACATGACGAATCCTGTCATGCCCTGGCGCGAGTTGATTCAGACTAATCTTACTAGTGCTATCAAGAATGACTTTAGTTTTATTCGCCCCAGTCGTCGAGGCTGGCATATGGATGCAATCATGCCCGCTATGACTCCGGGCGAAGAAATCGATGTTGATGTTTTTATTGATTTATCAGGTAGTATTACACCTGAACAAGGCAAAGCATTTATTAGTGAAGTTGCTGGCATGATGGGATCGTTTGATGGCTATCGTGTTAATGTTGCTTGCTTTGATACTGAAGTTTATAATCCGCAAACTTTCACTAGTGACAATCTTGATACAGTTGAAGATTACAAATTAATGGGTGGCGGTGGTACTGACTTTACTTGTATCTTTAAACATCTTAAAGAAGAGGGTCGTGTTCCCACTCGACTAATTGTATTCACTGATGGCTACCCGTTCGGGAGTTGGGGTGATGAAAACTATTGCGATACGATCTGGATCATTCATGGCGATCCCGATCCTAAGCCCCCTTTCGGTACTTTCGCAATTTACAACGATCACAAAAAATAATATATGAAAAAATTTATTGCTATGTGGGATAACACAGGTTTGGAATGCATACTTGATTTATCCAAACATGAACAGGATATTAAAATGTGGGAGAAGCGCAAGGCTTGGAACATATTGAAAGGGGATAAACTTTTTGAACCAAAACCTTCATTGCCATTGAACTCAATGGTAATAAGGGCCCGTGCTAACAATCAACGTCACTATGAAATTTATTTTTTCACTAGTAGTATTAGTGAGCGTGATATACGCAATATGTTTGAAAACGAGCCGCAGACTATTGTGAATTGGATTCGTAAAAATGGGCTCAAGCATTACAGCGACAGAGTAAAGACAAAGGATGTTGTCATCGTGTGATTATTAAAACCATAGAAGAAGTAACAATATTTGAAAGCCCCGATGGGGGCAAAACCATTTATGCGCGTAAGTCAGGTCAAGATTATACACAAAGAGTTTGTATACAAGAAGATCCTGATAAAAAAGATCGTGATCGTTGGTTAGAGTGGCGTGATATATTGGCTGCAAGTAAGCATAATCAAGGTTTAGCAGACCTGGTAGAGAAAGCAGAAACTTTTTATAGGTTATTAAAATGATTGCCCCTATTACATTTGTACCTACACCACGATTAGATTATACTATTGATTACAATGCAACTAAAGAAAATTACAAACTTCTTTTACTTGAGCAGCAAAGAGAAATACAACGAAAAGAAACTTTACGCCTTGAAAAATATCAAGAAGAAAACCGTATAAACGAAAAAAGACTATTAGTAAAAGAATTAGAAGATGTAAAAAGATATGAAGCATTGGCTAAACAAAAAGGGTACTACGATTACAAATATGCTTATTATGTTGGTACATTAGTAGATCAATATATATGATGTTAGTTGGTACAAGTTTGGGCAGATGCTTGCGTAGTCTTGCATTAGGTGAGGTAAATAAAGATGATGTATTGGTTATAATTGCCCGCACATCCGCAAGAGATATTAAAGAACTACAAACAGTGGTTGAGCAATACCACAAAGATGGTAATAGTACAGTTAGTATGGCAACTCAATACGATATGTCTGAAATAGATTTAGACTTGCTAAAAGAATTAGCGCGAGATTTATATAACCATGGTAAGATACATCAACCACAATTATATAATGGGTATAATGGATTTGTTCATATAGAATTGTCACGCAATGATATTTGGATACCTCTTGCACCGTCGCCCAAAACTGATGATCATCGTATTGTTGAAGCATTTGAAAAATATACAGTATTAAGGAATTTAATTACGTGAAAATTAATTTATATACTTGGTTTGATGCAAGGCAGTTAGACTTTCGCCCAAAACATTTTATCACAACTAGAACTGCTGTTACCGATGAAAGTTTAGAATGGATATTTGAAAAGCTTCAAGGCAGATTTTACCTTGAACAAGAACATGATAGTTTTTTAGGAAGTAAAAGTTACCCATATTTTGAAGATCCTCAAGAAGCAATTCTTTACGAACTCACATGGGCTTAATTAAAAATTTAGGATAGAACAAAATAAATTAAATAGCTGACAGATAGGAGATAGTTTATGGCTTTTTTAAGACATGTTGGTAAGCACGGTGATCGAAAAG
>Ga0194129_10004927_pt1 | contig 17398 bp, 20 predicted proteins | sample TA2KigCa35mmetaG_FD_150862 | JGI IMG/M metagenome (GOLD analysis project Ga0194129, IMG submission 150862) | Freshwater microbial communities from Lake Tanganyika, Tanzania - TA2015038 Kigoma Deep Cast 35m | ecosystem: Environmental > Aquatic > Freshwater > Lake | place: Tanzania: Lake...
CATTTCTTTGATTGCAATTATATATATACGTGCATAATATTACAACTTTATCTGCCATTGTTTCAATTGGATCTGCTTTTTGACTACTATTAAAAACAATAGTAGCAGCTTCTCTCAACATGTTTTGATTATCTCCAGCAGATAAATCAGGTAATTCTAGATCTAAAATATCAAAAGTGGTACGAAATATATATATGTCGTAATCTTCATGGTTTTCTTCTAATGTTCTTGTAGTTAGATGACGCTGTTTAGCTTTTGCTGCTTTCATTAACCGGTCAATAGTAACAATTTGTAATCTATCTGTTACCATATCTCGTGCTGTAGTTTTCCAAACTTTTATCTGGTCATACTGAGGCGGCAACTCCGCCATAGCGTCGATATCATCATCATCTACTTTTTTATTTTTCATTTTTCCATAATGCTTTTCTGTTTGATTCATTATATATATATATATTATAAAGTAAATTAATTTTTAATAATACCTATATATAAGTCTTCTAATATATCTTTAGCATATTTAGGATGATTTATATAATTAAACATAATCGTAGCATCTTTACCTATAGCCATTTCAATTATATTTCCACCAGGATGTTTTTTTATCCAATCTAATTTATATAAATCATAAACTTTTCCATCAATTATTGTTAGATTTTTACTTTTTTTTATTTCATCTATTGAAAAAATCTTTTCATTTTTATGGGTATGATTCACAATTAAATCTACTACTTTAATAGAAGTTCTTAGAGCACCTTCTATCCAGCCCTGTGTATCAGAATAACATTCACCACATATATAGATATTATCGAATGGTTGAATGATTTGTTCCATTATATTATTACTATTTACATGAGGAATATAACAATAATGCCCATTATGCCAAAAATAATTACTAATCCATTCGGGATCTGGTATGTTCTTTTCAGGATACATTTCACGAATATTTTTTATTAGGTTAGATTCTAGTTGTCCTAAAATTGATAAATTTTGCCATTCTTGTGATACAAAACTATCACAATAACTTATCATACATAAACCTGTTTTTTCATCGATTGGGATAAACATTCTAATTCGACTATTTGTCGTTGTTTTTTGTATTCCATGAAACCATGCCATTTTCATATTTGGATCAAGAGGAAATTTAGCATATACACGCATCAATGTTCCAGATGTAACACTATTTAAAATATTTTCATATTGATTTTTTAGATTTAAAAACTGAACCAATCCATGTTTATCTATAGCTAATATTAATTTAGAATATTCTATATTTGTTTTTTTACCATCAAAATCAATAAATTCAGCAATCGTGTCAGTCCAATTTACTAATTTCAAATTAAGTGTAATTTTAACACCAGCTTGTTCTAATTCATTTTGAATAGAATCTACAATTTGACCTAACCCACCCATTAATATATTATAATCTGTTTCTGGATGAAAATTAGTTTTAATAGATAATAATCCATCATACGCATTTCCAATATTAAAATAATCATTATAACCAAACCATGTAATATATAATTCACCTATTTCTAAACCAAATAATTCTATACATAATTGTCCTAATGTTTTATAACGCATACTTTCTTCTAATTTTAAAGATATTAATCTATATGTAAGCTCAATAAGTTGTTCAACATGTGGTAAAACAATAGAATCATCCAATACAAGTCGACAATGTTGTGTATTACTTAAACGCGATATTTTACTATTTAAACCATATCTTTTGATTAAATCAATTAACAAGTTATGACTATTTGAAAAACGTCTAGCACCAGCTTCAAATTTCATACCATCTTTTTCAATTGTCATAATACGTCCGCCTAGTCTATAACTTTTTTCAATAATTTGAATATCTGTTCCGTTGGCTAATTTTTTATCTAATAATAATAAGGCGAAATATAAACCAGCTATACCTCCCCCACAGATTAAATATTTTACCATATATATTATTAAAATATTTTTCAAAACTATATAAAAAATAACATATAATAAGAACTATTATAATGATTCAATTTTTGTTATTTACTTTTTTATTATTTTTAGGATTTAGTTTCCGTTCCTATTTACTAAATAGAATACCTAGCCAAGAATATAAAGAAATAATATCTAAAGTATATTCATTTAATCTAATAGCATTATACTTTACATTTATTTTTTCTGATACCTTTTATATTATGAATTATTTTGGGTGGTTATCTTCTGTAATTTTAGTTTCTGGATATATAAATAGTGCTGTATAATAGATATTGATTTCAAAAACTATTATCTTTTATTTGTGTTTTCTGTTCAACTAATTTACGACAATTTCCATGTTCGGTTCCCATAAAAACATTCATATTTCTGACTAATTCTTGACGACATTCACTATTTGTCATCATTTCTTTAATTAATCCTATCATCAGTTTACGACGTTCTTCAATATTTATTTTATATTTTCCATTTTCTTCTAAGCGTTTTAATTCACTATCGACAACTTGATATGTTTTCATGACTAATATTGTTGTTTTAACATCGTCCCAATCACCGAAGAATTCATCTATAAATCCACGTATTTTTTCATCAGTCATAATTACATCTATAAATTGAAAAAACCGATTTGTTTTTAATGATTTTTCACCTGTTTTAATTAGTGTTTTTTGGGGCTGTTCATTGAAAGTTAAACTATCTTGTTTAACTACTAATCTAGTTTCATTTGATAAAGTTGCCATTATCTAAATTTATATATATTATATTTTCTTATACCTTTTTATTATAATTCTATAATATATGATTACTGATTATAAAATACATATTCCATATAATATAGAATTATTATATTTAGATTGTTATTGGAAGAGATGTTATAAAATATCACAACTATTTAAAGTTGGGGATATTTTTTTTATAGATACTGATTGGATTAATAATGATTTTCAAAAAAATCTAGTAGACCCAATCGTTCTATATATAACAATGCTGCCTAATAATTTTTTCAGTGAAAATAGTGTTTTAAAAATAGAAATTATAAAGGATAATATTGAATTATCAATATATTCAAATTATGATACAATATCTGGTCTAAATCCAGATAAAATATTATTAAATAAATTAAATATTAAATTATTCGATAAATCTATTTTAAATACGTATTCAGTTTGTAGTTCAGATATATTGTTTAAAATAAATAATTTAAGAATTAAAAAAGATTTATGGGAATTACTACAAATTAATGATGCTATAGAAAAAACATTTTCTAGTTTTAGAGCTATGCGGGAAATATTATCTATTCCTAATTTAAATGAATCAAACATTGAAGCAGTCTTTATGAAAACTATTTTAGATAATCAATTTACTATAGCCTATTTACCTATATGTGCTGGAGATAGTAATGGAGCTTTTATACATTATTCTAAAAATAATAGTAGAATTCATAATAATGTATTATTAGATTGTGGAGGTAGAAATCCATATGGATACTGTGCGGATATAACAAGATGTTATATGATTCGAGAATTTGAATTATTTAAAAAAGTATATGACATTGTAAATGAATGTAAAATTGCTTGTGAAAATCATATAGAAAATACACTAAAAAATCATGAAATTCCTAATTTAAATAGACTAAATAGTATATGTATCGACACTTTTTTAAATCTTTTACCTCAAATACTACCAGATAATATAGAAGTAAATTATGAAATAGTGAATTTATTTTATACACATTTTATTGGACACCATATTGGACTAAATGTTCATGATATACATTCTAATAATTTAGAACCAGGTAGTGTTTTTACAATAGAACCAGGACTCTATTTTAATAAAGATTTAATTAAAATAAATATAAATCCTGAATTATACAAATTAGGTGGAATTCGTATTGAAGATATGTATTATATAACACCTGAAATGACATTAGTGTGTTTAACTAGTAAGGTATAAATTATCCATATACAGGATATCTTACTCCACCTGTTCCTCCTATAATTGGTCTTTTTTCAGGAGGTTCTAACCTATACAAATTTACTTTTTCATCTATTTTTTGTATAGATTCCGTACCAAAAACATCCATCTTAATCATTGTATTATTATTTGAAAACCAAACGGTCGTCAAAGATTTGTGTTATATAATATATTTATATTTTTAATGCGGTTGTTATTTAAAAATAAAAAAAATATATTTAAATATATAAATGTCTGTCAATAATTTAAGAAAACCAGATGAAAAAACGATTTTATTTGCTTCTAAAATAAGTCTTGAAGAACAAAAACCAGTAAATTTTTTATATTGGAACGACTCACTCTTGAATAAAGTTTGTATTCGCTCTATGTCTCAAAATGAACATGTAATTTATAAAGATAAAGAAGAATATACGAGTCCTATTCAAAAAAAGTTTACAAATAAAGATGACGCTGTTTTATGCACTGAAAATAGTATATATATAGTTTCAAATAGTATTAAAAAAATGTAAATATTTTATGTAATACAAATTTATTACATTTAGACCAATAGTAAAATAATTTTAATAGAAATATGTTATTATAATCTAAGGTGAATTATAGATATATTAATTATTATATCTATAAAGTACTTAAAGGGGAAACATTCTCTATAAATATTTATTTTTATACATTTACGCCCAAACGGCAACCAAAATTACAACCATTTTTATTATATATATATATATATATACCATGGTTAAAATTTCAAGAAGATTGAGATCTTTTCGTCGTTCTCGTATAGGGGGTCGTCCTGGGTCGGCATCTGATTGTAGAACAAGTGATGAATGTAATCAAGCTAAATTTATTGAAATAGTCAATGATAAAATAATAAATGGCGTTATGGATGGAACTATCAATATGAATCCTAATTATAAAGATAAAAACTATTTAATGCTAATCAATAAATATAATGCTGCTGTTAATAAAAATATTAAAGTAGGTGATATTATATATATTGTAGGAGGAGAAGGAAAATATAGTTGTTATATTTCATTACGTGGTGCTGTTCAATGGTTAGGAGATGATGGTGATACAATTGATTTTATTTTAAATCTTTTAAAATATAAAACAGTATTAAACAAAAATAATGTAAAATATAATAAATTATTTAGTAATCAAGATTATTATGTATTAAAAAACGAAAAATTACAACATATATCAATGCCCAATCAAACTATTTCGGAACATTTGCTTGGTAGTGCGTTTGAAAGAACTATGCCTCAAGAAATATTAACTCGACTTGCTGATGGTGGTTTACAGGTTTAAATTATGTGTTTATTATAAAACGCCTTCATCAAGAATTTGTCCTTTATTATCAAATACAATATAAATAATATCAGAATCAATATCTATTTCTTTATTTATTGACCAACTTATATCCAAATCTCTATATTTTTTGTCTATATTTTGTATTTGATTTTTACATTCTTCAATTGAAGAAAATGTTTCACTATATACAATTGGTATTTCACTACTCTCATAATATACATTGGTATCTAATAAAAAAAGAGAAATTGTTTTTTCAATAGATTTAGATTTTGGTAATGATAATTTCCAATTTTCTACATAATAATCATCATCACTTTTAATAGGTTTTTTCTTTATTATAGTATAATATCCAGAATAATTACAATAATTCAGTGTAAAATAAAAAGTATAAAAATTTTTATTTGGCATTATTAATATATATAACTTATTTTTTATATATGTTTAATTATGACAAATATATTAAATAAATATTTAATATTTAGTTTGAGTTCAAAAATAACCATATTATACAACATTGTAAAAATAATATATTTTTAGACATCTAAAAAGATTATAATACAATAAAATTTATAAATATGATTAGATTTTTTAATTAATAAACAAATGAAATCAAAAAGAAGATTACATAGTAAAACTATAAAACGTAGTAAAATGAATATAAAAAAAAAATTAAGAAAGAATTTTTTATAAATTGCTGGAGGCAAAGATGAATTAATAGCACAAAAGCGAACTTTAGAAACAGAACTTTATAGGTTAAGAGAGATAGATAGGACTAATCCAATGAGAATTCAGATGGTACTCCGTAATATAGAAGAAATTAATAAAGCCTTAAAAGAATATCAAACACCCGAAGAAAAAGAAGCTGAACGCCTATTAGATGAAAGGATTAGACAAAGAAATCTAGAGTGGAGTAGACAGAGAGATCAATGATTAGTTCAAATGTCTGAACAATATGCAGCACGCGTTAAGGCAGAAGAAGATACAAAAAAATCAAGAACACCACTAATCATAAGTGAACAAGTTGAAAAAATAAGGCAATGGGAAATAGAACATAAATCAAATCTTTCTAATAAAAAATGGGTGCGTAATTATCTAGATGAAGTTACGCGTGCTGAGTCTGCGTATACACTTGAAGGACAATTAGTTGGTTCTACTTTAGCTGGAGGCATATATCTTCAATTAATGATAGAATTATTAAGAAAATATCTGTAAATATGATTTTTTTATATAAACAACTATACAGGAATATGTTTTTGAATCACTTTATTATTAGATGTTATAAACATTCATATATTTTTTACATATATTTATTAAAAGAAGTATAATCTTACTTTATTTCTATTAATAAATATAATTAATCATAACTTGATTTTAATATTATACTTTTTAAAGTGAAGCTTATATATATATATACTCGTAATTGTATTATGAAAATCATTTATTTAATATAATATTAAAATTTTTATAAATATTAATAATATATGATAGATCCGGATTCAGAAACCTTGGCAAAAAAAAGTAGATGTGAAATTAATATGTAGAAAATGTTATGCTACACTACCAATTCAAACAAAGAATTGTCGTAAATGTTCAAGTGTTGATTTAAGACAAAAACATAAATTAAAATAGATGAATATAAATAATATTTTAATTTATTTATAACGATATATATCTAACTTTCCATGAAAGTCTTTACATCTTTAATACCCAAATTAAATTGTTTTGCGACTAATGAAATATTTTCTTTAGCACATAATAAAAAAGATTTTCTTCCTTTATTTAAATTATGTTGATATAATTCAATTTTATTGTATATATCATTTACAATAAAATTATCTTTTTTACCAATTAGTTTTAAATTATTTGGAGGAATATAATATGTTGTATTCATTAAATGATTATATAAATTTATAATACCTTCTCTTATATCTATAGATGAAAGCATTATTGTTAATATATTAGCAGTATCATTTACGGCCCATGTATACAGTTGTTTATCTCCATAATCTTTTTCTAAAATACCTTTACAGTCTTTAATACCATGAATAGTCGAATCTTGATTAGGGTAATACAAAAATAAATGAATATATGGATATTTATTATTACCACCTTTTAATAGTTCCATTTTATTTAAATTATATAAGGAATATAAAAAATTCATAACAAGTTTATACAATCTTGTTAAATTATGAGGAAACTTATCGTATGTAATACCATTACGAAAAATATCGGCGTATTTATAAGTAATTATTTTATGATAAAGAATTTTGTCTTTTAACATTTTTTTTTCTAGATAAATATTATTGATAATTTTCTTATCAGCATTACCTATAATAATTTTAAGTATTTTCTTTATAATTATAGGGTCTTCTGTACCTGCCGCACTTATTATTAAAATAACTAATGTATTAAACAAATGAGAATAGTTAACTTCTTCTTTTGTTAAATTGGCATTTAATAATCTATCAATTTCATCAATAATTAGCTTTATATTTTTTTCGTCACCTAACATTACATATGCTAAATTATTAACTGTTTTGGTATTTATTTCAGATGAGATATTAAACTCATGTTTATTTAGTTTTTTTAAATTTAATATTATATCATTGTATTCATAATTCATTTTACTTGGTTCATCAATAAGGAAATCTCTAAATGTATGTCCAGGAGAATATGAATCTTGTATTATGTGAATTAAATAACCTAAATAAGCAAAATCTTTAGTAGTTAAAAATTTAAACCCAATAATACAGCATCTTCTTACAATTTCTAATCTTACATTTTCATTCGTATCATAATCATTAGAAGCCATAGAATGGTTGATCGAAAATTTACCATTATGAGATTCTTCTATTTGAGAACTTACTGTTTTTTCGGTATTGATACCTAATGTTACTAATTTTGTAGCTGAGCATAATTTAATAAACATTTCTAATTGTCCTTTATCTAAATAAAAAAAGGCACAAGGTAAATCTGGAAAAAATAAACCTTTCGAAAATTGACGAATATTAGCGTCATTTAATATAATATCATTTAATTTTAATAGTTGATCTTTATAAATAAACCCGTTTTGTTTAAGAGCTTCTACAAATATTTTAAAATGGGTTGTTAATAACATAATATATTTATTATATAAGATAAAAGTATTATGTTGTTTTTAATATAGTAGCCACTAACATATTTACCAAATAATATTTCATAAATTATTTAAATTAAATGAAAATTGAATTGAACAATAATTATATTATTTCAGCTATTATAGTCATACATTTTTCTATATTTTTATAACTAATAGTTAGAGGTGGTGTTATTCTCAGAGTATTATTTCTAGCAGTACAAGTAATATATCCCAAATCTAATAATAGATGCCGTAATTTTTCAATATTATAATTTTCTTTAAATTGTATACCCCAAAATAATCCACTTCCACGTACATCAACAATTTTATCAGGATTATCTATTAACATTTTTTGTAAAAATATTTTCATAATTTGTTCTTTTTTTTGAATAAAATCTATACATTCTTTATCAATAATATTTAGTGCTTCAATTGAAATTGCACATGATAATGGATTACCTCCAAAAGTAGAACCATGAGATCCTGGATTAAAAACATTCATATGATGATTGTTAGCTAATACACAACTCATTGGTATCATTCCACCACTCAATGCTTTACCTAAAATTAAAACATCTGGATTAATTTCCGGAAATAATACTTGTCCAGCTGTCCAATTACCAGACCGTCCTAAACCACTTTGTATCTCATCAGCCATTAATAAAATATTTGGGTATGTTTGCTTGATTTGATACATTGCTCTAAAAAAATCATTTGAAATAGGGATTATTCCCCCTTCACCTTGAATAGGTTCATATATTATAGCACTAATTTCATTGGCATTATTTTCAATAACTTGAAATAATGAATTACAGTCATTCATTTTTACTGTTAAAATATTATCTAACATAGGACCAAACCCTTTTTTATAATTAGGGTAATCAGTTAGACTAATTGTTCCAATCGTTCGGCCATGAAAATTACCACTAAGACATACAATTTTTGCTTTATTTTCTGGAATATTCATAACTTCATGTCCATATCGTCTAGCTAATTTTAATGCTGTTTCAACAGCCTCCGCACCACTATTCATTGCTAAAACTTTATCATAATTAAATAGTTTAGTTATATAGTTACCCCAAAGTATTAAATTTTCATTCATTACAACACGACTTGTTAGTGTTAATGTATTACATTGATTTTGCATAATAGAAACTAATTTAGTATGACAGTGTCCTTGGTTCACTGCACTATATCCTGCTAATAAATCAATATATTTCTTATGATGTATATCCCATAAATATATATCTTTACCTTTTATAATATTAACGGGTAAAGATGCATAATTATTCGCAATAGATGTATATACACGTCGTATCATTTTATATATATTATTATAATTCATTACTTAAATAGTAATAAGTCATAAAATTATATGTAAATAAATATTAAATTATTATATATTTTTTGTATTGAGGATAAAGGTATAAACTGTGGTAATATCTATTTCAGTTTTTTTGTATATTTATAATATATAATTATGAATTTTAATATCATAACAATACGATCTGAAACAGAAGGAACATTAGTAATGACACCTGAACATTTATATCAAATATCAGATCATGATATAAAGTATGTAGTTATGTATAATTTAAAATTTATGAATAGTGGTCAAATTATAGAAGCAAATATACCTTATTATATATCTAATGGCGCTACTAATAAATTACGTGCCAATATGTTATATCCATTTATGTGTTATTCTAGTATCATTGAAGCATCGTTTTGTCCATATGATGTCGCCAGAAGAAGCAATAGTAATCCATATACAGGTATATTATTAAAATATAATAGTCTAGGTAATATAAATATCCAAAAATTAGAGGAAGATTTATTACATACTTTTTTTGGTATATATTCTGATCTTGAAGAAGAAAAAAGTATAATGAGTAATAAGATTGGTAATAGGTATGAACAAGGTAATGATTTAATATCTGTTTTACAAAGAATAACGAATTTTCTTGATTTTATTATTTGTATTGTAAATGATGTAATTGCTGTTTTTGATTATTCTTCATCTGAAACAAGAATTGATATTGATAATGGTAAATATCGTCCTTTATCACGTGAACAAAAAGCGATTGAAGATTATACTGATTTATCAATATTTGGCAGGGAAACAATCTATAATATTTCTCAACACAAAACCGATAATTCAAGTAGTTCATTTAATAATCATTTTAGATTAGTTATTTTAACAATACTCAATAAATATTATAAATTATTAGTAGATAATAGTATAATTGATATTGAACAAATTGTATTACAACATGAAATAATAACTGTCAATGAATTTAATAGTATAGTGAATATATGTGATAAATTAGCTGCCGGACAAAATATGATAAATTATAGAATTGTTTCAAATAAAATTATTGATGTAATCATTGAAAAAATAGATCTATCCCAAAAAATGCCTGAACAATCAAAAATAATATTAAAATCTTTAATAATTAGAACTACTAAAACACTGGTTGAAGATGATGAAATTTACGATCATTTATTAAAAAATTGGAATTCACATTGTTTAGGAAAAGGTATCTTGCTTGAAAGGAGTAATATATACGCTATGAATTATGTAGAAATATGTGAAGAATTGTCTAAATATTCTGATTTTATCACAACTATACCGGGTTTAAGTGAACAAATAAATCGTGGTTGTAATAATGAATTATGTAAAACAGACCCTTTATGTTTAAAATATGTAAGAGATAAACTTTTGATGGTTCGTAGTTTAATTATACAATATAATTATATTGGTCAATATAAGATAAAATATAAAATATCGGATGGAACTGAAAAATTTAATAAAGTTGATATTGATTCTTCTGAAACAATATTAAACCTTAAATCTAAAATTTATAGTCTTGAAGGAATTGACCCATCTAATCAAGAATTATCTTATACTTCACCATTTGGCGGCAATATCATTCATTTAGAAAATGACAGAACTATAGCTAGTTATAAAATACCTAATTATAGTATACTTAATTTGATTATTAGATAAAGATATTATATACAAGTTTAGTTTTATTTTTACTTTATTAAATGATAATTTAAAAATAAGATTATATGTGTTTATAAATGACAGCTTTAAGTTTAAAATCTTTTTTGATTCTAATATTAAAATTAATGATTTAGCAATTGACCCTCAAAAAAAATTAATATCTGCTTTTGATGTAATGTTAGATAAACAAAATATACAAAATAATATTAACAATTCACAACAAGTAGAGAAAAATGAAAAGTAGATAATTGTAATGATGCTCAAAAATCTGAATTGATAAATAATATAGAAAAAAATAATGTAATAAAATCTTCAAGAAAGAAATCATCAGTTTCTAGACAAGTCTTTTCAGAAATAATATCATCTCAACAAAAACTGGCTTTGTATTTTGTTAATTGTAATAATATGAATAAATAATAAATTAACATATTAATGTTTTTTTTGTAAATATTATAATAATTTTGTTAATATCTATAAATGAATCAGGCATTTATTGTCAGATTTATTTTTAGTTATTTTTTCAAATGATATTAATAATTAGTTTGATTATATATTTAGGGTCGTAAATACCAATTTTCCCCAGGTTTTCCACCAGCTTTAACACCACAAAAAAGCCATGGATGTAAACATAAACCTAAGTCAGGAGCAGCCATAAAATTTGCTGCTCTTCCACAACATAAATGCTCTAATTTATTTCCGAATATAGTAATTAAAGATGATAGTATAAATAAAATAATACACAATATTATTATCCTGTTCATATATAATATATAAAAGATTATATTCATTTTATCATATTTGTCTATTTTTTATTTTTTGCGGCATATGTCTTTGTCCCATAAACATTTTTCCATTTCAGCACATTCAGACTCATTTAAATTTGGACAATATGTTGATGGATAATCGTTACCTAATATAATAATATCGTATGCTTCAATTTCTTCAACACGTAAAGCACATGGATCTAATGATTTATTAATTTTACTTGTTTGGTCCATGACATAATAATTTGTTTGATGTCCAAGTAATATTTCCGATTCTAATGGAAATGCCGAAACACACGAAATAAGTAAAGCTCTAACATTCGGTAAAAGTGTTATTCTTTGAAGACAACATTTTCTTCCAATAAATTCAAATGTAGTTTTAACTTTTACAGAAGTAGATTCAAATCCATTTAATGATTTTATATGATCTTTTATATTAGTTAAAAAATAATCATTGGTATCTACACCTCGATATACATACATTTTTTTAGTTATTTTAGGAGCATTTTTTATAATACGATCAATATCTTTTACATATATTCCAATTATTTTTAACCAAAATTCCATACTAAAACAAGTAAGTAAGCCTAAAAATATAACATATTGCTCTGATAATTTTAAATTTACTGATTTATCTAAAAATAAACGATGTATTTGGCTTTTTTTTTCAGGTAATATATCAACCGATAGTATTTCAGATATTTGCTCTTCAGTATATTCATTTAATTTATCATAAGCTTGGAAAAATAAAGCAAAATACGGTCTATAAGTTTGAGGATTATCTTCAATCTCTTTTAAATCTTTTAAAAAACTGATAGGTTTAAAAGTTTTTCTAAGAAAACTATTTGCTATTCTATCACCTGTTCTTGTATATGAATATATTGTAAATAAGTCTCTTTTACTTAGTTCAGCAATATATTGAAATTGATTTTTCATCCAATCATTATCAAGTAGATTTTCAAATTGAATTAATGATGTATTTTCATCTATATTTTTATATATATTTCGATAAAGGATATCATTCTTTGATTTAAAATTGAATATAGATTTAGTATCACGTGTCATTTCTAGATTATCTAATTGTTCATAATTAAACTTTCTTGTATTTTCATCTTCCATATTTGGAAGAGTTGGAACATCACTATATTGTATATTAATATCATAATTTATTATAGGTTCAGATTCAAATGATCCCATACAACGTTTTCTTACATTAGCATTTTTATATTGTTCAAGTCGTCTTGATTCTTTCTCTTTTTGTTGTAATTCTTTATCTTGTTGTTGTAATTCTTTCTCTTGTTTTATTTGTTTTTTTACGACTGTTTTAAATTTTTCAGCCATTTTTTTAGATTATATATTTATAATAAAATATAAAAATATTGTTTAATTCAATAATAAGTATATATACAATTGTTAATTGTTTATGTATTGATATTATCTAATCATATAAAAAATCAATATATAATTATGAAAATTCAAGATAAAATTTTAGAATTATTTCTAACCAAAATAAACAATCAATTATAAATAATACTATTATTATATAATATGACATCTAATGAAAATATAAAAAAAAAACGTATACATTTTATATTACCTGGCGGAGGTGTGAATGGAGCATTTCAGGCAGGATTTTTGTATAGACTTATGTCCGATTATGCTCAGTATATAGAAATAGAACGTATAGATGGGATTAGTGTTGGTGCTCTTAATGGTATATGTATTTTATTGGAACATCCTGAATTAATTAAAAATATTTGGTATTCTATTGAAGAACGTAATAATATTTTTGATAGTCATCCAACAAATAGAGATGTTTGGGAAAAAGGTAGTTTATATAATAGTAATGGATTACGTGAAATAGTTATGACCTATAAAAACTTTATTAATCAAAATCATTTAATAAAATTTAATTGTGTAGTTCATAATTCGAATAAACAATGTTATGAATATATAAATGGATTAGACGATAATATATGGGATTTTATTATAGCAAGTGCTAGTCCTCCTATGCTAAGTCCTTATTCAAAAATAGGTGAAGAGTTTTATACAGATGGTGGATTAGACCTAGTGTATCCAATTGATTATATAGAAAATGATAATTCAATCATGAATGTTGTAGTTGGATATTATAATGATACTGACTATTATCTATTTAATTTGTATAAATATATGAAAAAATCGATTCATGATAATATTATAAAAATTTGTGAATTATTAAAAGATAGTAAAGTGATTTCAGTCAATAATCCATGTCGTAATAATATTATTGATTTTCGAAGAGAAATTATTGAAGTAGCTTTTCAATCTGGTGAAAATTCGGCAATTAAATTTATTTCAGAATACATAGTTATATAAAACTAAAATAAATGATATAAATATAATAGTTTCATGGGAAAAAACAAAAAGAAGAGTTTGACTTCTATATCTACCATATCGGATAATATTCCATTAGAAAATGCATTAAAAACTTTGGAAAAATTAGACGATGAAGGCCCTATTCCTTGTGAAAAGGAAGAAGAAATACTAACTATTGAATTAGTTAAGGAGGACTCGGAACTTAGTCAAGAAGATTGTAAACCTGCCGTAGAGGAGGTACAATCTACCGTTGAGGAGGTAAAGACCACGGTTGAGGAGGTACAATCTACTGTTGAGGAGGTAAAGACCACGGTTGAGGAGGTAAAATCTACCGTTGAGGAGGTAAAGACCACGGTTGAGGAGGTAAAATCTACCGTTGAGGAGGTGGACCCGACTAAAACAGAATTATTAGTAGTAGAAATAAAAACCGATGAAAAAAAAGATGATAATACTGTTGTAAATGTTAGCAAAAACTGTAATCGTCGTTTATGCTCTATTTTGTAATAATTTATAAAAATAATTTTTAATTTTTCCATAATTTCTATATAAATAAAAAGTTATAAATAATAATAATATATATTTATATTTTTTTGTAATAAACATTAAAATATAATTATTATGTCTTTTATTGTTATTAGTCTGCTCAAATGAATCTAACATATTTTGAAACTCATCTATAAAAACTTTCTTACTATTTTCCATTACAATTTATTTATTATTTTAATGATTATAAATATTCAATTTTTTTATAAATTTAAATATAAACATATATTTTTAATTATAGTTATTATGAGTGTATTTGAAATTAATTTTTATGAATATGACCATGTTTTTTGTGAAGCATCAATATATAATAATGGAGCTGAATATATAAATTCAATAAGTGCTTTATTTATTAGTTTTATAGGGTTATTTGGTCTATATTTTAATTCATATCATTCTATCAATATTGACATGTTGTATTATAGTCTAATAATTAATGGTATAACATCATGTATATATCATCATACTCATTTAATTGGATGGGGTTTATTAGATAGAAATTCTATGATTTATATATCTACATATTGCTTTAGTATATTCTTAGAAATATTAATGACTAAAAAACGATTTATATTTGACATATTACAGTTTATTATTGTAAATTATTTAACTATTTTAAGCACTATTACTGGCCTACATAATGAATTAGTATTTAATAATTTATTTGGATTTTTTTTATTTAGTATTCTGATTTTTATTGTAACATGTAGTATAAGATTTCAAAATGTTCCTAAAATAATATTTTATTATAGTTTTAAAGGTATTTTTTTTATAACTATAGCAGGTATTAGTTGGATTATAACTGAAAATCTATGTTCCGAATATGTTATTATGAAATATTTATATGGTCATGCGGTTTGGCATTTAGCTGTATCACTTGGCGGTTACTATATATCATTGTTACCTATATATATTATAAAAACGAACAATTATAAATTAAGTAATATTAGTATTGAATATAAATATAATATTCCATATATTTCAGAATAAAATTAAATTTTAACAAAATATTATACTCTTTTAGTGACCAATCGTTTTTTATAAATTGGCTAGAACAAGTACGGTATCGGACATTAATTTTATATTATAAAAAATATTATTCTGTAAAAATAAATCAATTATAAAAAAGAGAAAAAATGTTTATTTAATTAAGTATTAAGATTAATCCATATATATAAATATTATGATGAAAAAGAAGATTTATATAATAGGCGCTCTTAAAAACGCTGAAATAACGAGCATAGCAGCTGAGTTAAGACCAAAATATGATGTATTCGATCAGTGGATAACTCCAGGTCCAGATGCTGATCAATATTTGTTTGAATATGCTAAAAAAAGAGGTTGGAATTATAAGGAAGCTCTTACTTGTGATGCTGCTAGAAATAATTTTGATTTTGACAAAAGACACATCGATTCATCGGATATAGTAGTAATGGTAATGCCAGCAGGTAAATCAGCCCATCTTGAATTAGGATATTCTATTGGTATGGGTAAAGATGCACATATACTTTTTGATAAGGAACCAGAAAGATTTGATTTAATGTATAATTTTGTTCCGGTTGATAATATACATTTTAGCCTAGAATCACTTAAAAATAGACTTATTTATTAGATACATCTTTTAAATAACATAGATTAGGAAGTATTGAAGTTTTCAACACATATTTTTTAAGTATTGCTAATTTGTGTAGCATAATATATTATAGTAACTATTTGATAATAATTAATAATTTTATGAATTAGTTTCAAGTCTAAAAAAATTTGATTGTTTATCGATTGATTGTAACATATCAGTGATAAAATTAAGACAACCGCCGTTATGAACTCGAATATGGATACTGTACCCTCCACCTCCAAGGTTCCTGAAAATAAGTCTACTCATGTGTGGGCTGATACTGAAGTAGATGTTCCCCATCCTCCTCGTGGAGCAAGCTCTGAATATGGAGACCGTGACTTGTCTGAGAGACCTTCATTTGGCCATCATGCCTCTGCTGTTGACGTTGACCCTGACGCGGCTATTTTGGCTGCGGCTTTCTACGAGCGCTACAAGAGTGCTTGCCATGGAATGTCACGCAGAATTGAATTGAACCGTTTGTATGATGACACTTTTGACAGTTGGGTTCCCCATGGATCTTCCCCCGTGGACTTCAGCAAGGTTTTGTTTGCTCTGGCTCGCGAAATGAAGGTTGTTCGGGTTGTTGACGGTGGTCGACAACTAATCTGGAAGGTTTTTACCAAGCCCCATCAACGCCGTGACCCCAGAGATGAGCGTCGTGACCCCAGAGATGAGCGCCATGGAAGAGATGAGCGTCGTGACCACAGAGATGAGCGCCATGGAAGAGATGAGCGTCG
>Ga0194129_10004928_pt1 | contig 17397 bp, 7 predicted proteins | sample TA2KigCa35mmetaG_FD_150862 | JGI IMG/M metagenome (GOLD analysis project Ga0194129, IMG submission 150862) | Freshwater microbial communities from Lake Tanganyika, Tanzania - TA2015038 Kigoma Deep Cast 35m | ecosystem: Environmental > Aquatic > Freshwater > Lake | place: Tanzania: Lake...
TGCTCCAGCCCCAGGATGCGATGAGCCGACATCGAGGTGCCAAACCTCCCCGTCGATGTGAACTCTTGGGGGAGATAAGCCTGTTATCCCCGGAGTACCTTTTATCCGTTGAGCGATGGCCCTTCCACGCAGAACCACCGGATCACTAAAGCCTACTTTCGTACCTGCTCGACTCGTCAGTCTCGCAGTCAAGCCCCCTTATGCTTTTGCACTCTGCGCCTGGTTTCCAATCAGGCTGAGGGGACCTTCGCGCGCCTCCGTTACTTTTTAGGAGGCGACCGCCCCAGTCAAACTACCCGCCAGACAGTTTCCTGGACCCGGATAACGGGCCTCAGTTAGATGTCCAGACAGCTCAGGGTGGTATTTCAATGATGGCTCCCCGCAGACTAGCGTCCACGGTTCACAGCCTCCCACCTATGCTACACAGAGCGGCCCGAACATCAATGTCAAGCTATAGTGAAGGTTCACGGGGTCTTTCCGTCTTGCCACGGGTACTCGGCATCTTCACCGAGAATTCAATTTCGCTGAGTCCCTGGTTGAGACAGTGCGGAAGTCGTTACGCCATTCGTGCAGGTCGGAACTTACCCGACAAGGAATTTCGCTACCTTAGGACCGTTATAGTTACGGCCGCCGTTTACTGGGGCTTCAATTCGCAGCTTCGCTTGCGCTGACTACTCCTCTTAACCTTCCAGCACCGGGCAGGCGTCAGACCCTATACTTCATCTTTCGATTTTGCAGAGTCCTGTGTTTTTAGTAAACAGTCGCTACCGCCATTTCACTGCGACCCCCCGAGGCTTCGGCCGCGAGGACCTACACCCTAGGGGGCACACCTTCTCCCGAAGTTACGGTGCTAATTTGCCGAGTTCCTTAACCAGGGTTCTCTCAAGCGCCTTGGAATGTTCTTCCCACCTACCTGTGTCGGTTTGCGGTACGGTCGCCGCGCAGCTCCGCTCGAGGCTTTTCTTGGAAGCATGGACTCAGTCACTTGCGTCTCACATCTCAGCGTTATGCCCTCTCGTTTGTCGCCTACGCGTCCTAAGAGAGCCGCCTACGTGCTTTCACCACTCACCAAAGTGTGGCTGACCTATCCTTCTCCGTCCCCTCTAGCTTCAACGCTACGCGCCGGTACAGGAATGTTTGCCTGTTTTCCATCGCCTACGCCTCTCGGCCTCGACTTAGGATCCGACTGACCCCAGGAGGATTAACCTAGCCTGGGAAACCTTAGGTTTACGGCGAGCGGGTTTCTCGCCCGCTTTATCGCTACTCATGCCTGCATAAGCTCTTCTAGAAGCTCCAGCCGCCCTTACGGTCGACCTTCACCGCCGCTAGAATACTCTCCTACCACTCTATCGAGTCCGCAGCTTCGGCGCTATGCTTAGCCCCGTTACATTTTCGGCGCAGGTTCGCTGGACCAGTGAGCTATTACGCTTTCTTTGAAAGATGGCTGCTTCTAAGCCAACCTCCTGGTTGTCAGAGCGCTCCCACATCCTTTTCCACTGAGCATAGACTTTGGGGCCTTAGCTGGCGGTCTGGGTTGTTTCCCTTTTGTCGGCGGAAGTTATCTCCCATCGACTGACTCCCGTGCTTGCGCTCTCTGGCATTCGGAGTTTGATTAGGGTTGGTAATCTGGTGAGACCCCTAACCTATTCAGTGCTCTACCTCCAGAGGCGATACACGAGGCTATACCTAAATATATTTCGGAGAGAACCAGCTATTTCCAAGTTTGATTGGCCTTTCACCCCTACCCACAACTCATCCCCCAAATTTTCAACTTTGGTGGGTTCGGTCCTCCACACGATCTTACTCGTGCTTCAACCTGGTCATAGGTAGATCACTTGGTTTCGGGTCTACCCCCCGCGACTGAACGCCCTGTTCAGACTCGCTTTCGCTTCGGCTACGCTTATCAGCTTAACCTTGCCACGAAGGGTAACTCGCAGGCTCATTATGCAAGAGGCACGCCATCGCTCTGGCTTGCGCCGTAGAGCTTTGACTGCTTGTAGATGCACGGTTTCAGGGTCTATTTCACTCCCCTTTCGGGGTGCTTTTCACCTTTCCCTCACGGTACTGGTTCACTATCGGTCACTTAGTAGTATTAAGCCTTGGAAGGTGGTCCTCCCAGATTCCCACAGGGTTTCTCGTGTCCCGCGGTACTCGGGTGTCTCTCTGGCGCGCGTCCGTCTTTCGCTTACCGGCCTGTCACCGTCTTTGGGCCCCCTTTCCAGAGGGTTCAGCTAGACTAACGTCAGTCACCATGGCAGGCTACGACCTGCCCTGAGAGATCCCACGACCCCCTGGCTGCAACGCTCGTAGGCTTGGCACAACCAGGGTTTAGGCTGATCCCCGTTCGCTCGCCGCTACTAGGAGAATCGCTGTTGCTTTCTTTTCCTTCAGGTACTGAGATGTTTCAGTTCCCTGAGTTTGCCGCCCGGAGCCTATGTGTTCAGCTCTGGGCTCCCTCGTCATCAACGAGGGGGGTTTTCCCATTCAGAGATCTCCGGATCAGGGCTTGTGTAACAGCTCCCCGGAGCTTATCGCAGTTACCCGCGTCTTTCATCGCCTCTAAGTGCCAAGGCATCCACCGTGCACCCTTAGTAGCTTGTTCGTTTAACCCCAAGAGCGCCAATGGATCAGATCAGGCGCGGCGTGAGCCGCGGGTCGTGTTCTGTTGGGTGTGCTGTGGGGCGGGCGAACATGAGCTAGGTTGCTGTTGAGATGAGCTAGTTAGTTTGTTTCTTGATTTCTTGTGTGTGCGTTGGATTTCAAAGAGCAGGGCTGAGGCCCTTAAATCATACGTTGAGCGGCAGAAGATCCCACCTGTCCCCGAGGTTGCCCTCAGGCGGCGGTTGACCGGAGTCTGGCGTCACCACATCGAGGCGGTGTGCAGCTCCTTAGAAAGGAGGTGATCCAACCGCAGGTTCCCCTACGGTTACCTTGTTACGACTTCACCCCAGTCGCTAACCAGACCTTGGGCGCTTACCTCCCTTGCGGGTTAGCACAGCGACTTCTGGTCCAATCAACTCCCATGGTGTGACGGGCGGTGTGTACAAGGCCCGGGAACGTATTCACCGCGGCGTTCTGATCCGCGATTACTAGCGATTCCGACTTCATGGAGTCGAGTTGCAGACTCCAATCCGAACTTAGACCGGCTTTTTGAGATTAGCTCCCCCTCGCGGGTTGGCGACCCATTGTACCGGCCATTGTAGCACGTGTGAAGCCCCAGCCGTAAGGGCCATGAGGACTTGACGTCATCCCCACCTTCCTCCGATTTAACATCGGCAGTTTCCTTAGAGTCCCCGACTGAACGCTGGTAACTAAGGATAGGGGTTGCGCTCGTTGCGGGACTTAACCCAACATCTCACGACACGAGCTGACGACAGCCATGCAGCACCTGTGTAAATGTTCCCGAAGGTCAGCGGCTTTTGGGCCACCTACAAATACATGTCAAGGCTGGGTAAGGTTCTGCGCGTTGCGTCGAATTAATCCACATGCTCCACCGCTTGTGCGGGCCCCCGTCAATTCCTTTGAGTTTTAGCCTTGCGGCCGTACTCCCCAGGCGGGGTACTTAATGCGTTAGCTTCGTCAGCGCAGGGGTCAACACCCGCACCAACTAGTACCCATCGTTTACGGCATAGACTACCAGGGTATCTAATCCTGTTTGCTACCTATGCTTTCGTGCCTCAGCGTCAGTCATCGTCCAGAGAGCCGCTTTCGCCACTGGTGTTCCTCCTAATATCTACGAATTTCACCTCTACACTAGGAATTCCGCTCTCCTCTCCGAGACTCAAGACCGCCAGTATCCAATGCACGTCCTCGGTTGAGCCGAGGGATTTCACATCAGACTTAGCGGTCCGCCTACGCACGCTTTACGCCCAATAATTCCGAACAACGCTTGCACCCTCCGTATTACCGCGGCTGCTGGCACGGAGTTAGCCGGTGCTTCCTCAGATGGTACCGTCGGGGCCATCGCTGGCTTGCTCTTCCCATCTCAACAGTGCTTTACAACCCGAAGGCCTTCATCACACACGCGGCGTTGCTGCGTCAGGGTTTCCCCCATTGCGCAATATTCCCCACTGCTGCCTCCCGTAGGAGTCTGGGCCGTGTCTCAGTCCCAGTGTGGCTGATCATCCTCTCAGACCAGCTAACCATCTTTGGCTTGGTGAGCCATTACCTCACCAACTACCTAATGGTACGCGGGCTCATCCTTCAGCGGCCGAGGCCTTTCCCGCCGGCCCCCGAGGGGTCCAGCGACTTATTCGGTATTAACGTCTCTTTCGGGACGGTATCCCCAACTAAAGGGCAGATTACCCACGCGTTACTCACCCGTGCGCCACTTTCATTGGCCGAAGCCAAATCACGTTCGACTTGCATGTGTTAGGCACGCCGCCAGCGTTCGTTCTGAGCCAGGATCAAACTCTCCAGTTTGGTCTTGGACTACATTCTGTTCGTCCGGTTGGTCTCGCTGTTTTCGCGTTCGAGACCTGCGTTCGCGTTCTGCGTTTGCTCAACGTATGATTTCAAAGACTCAGCGCGCTGGGCGCTGTGGGGGGCATCGCGGCTTGGGGCGGCAATGTTTTTCCGTCGTCGGCGTCTTGGTCGGGGGCGCTGTCTGTTGGCTCCCTCGCCGTCGGTGGAGGGTGTTGTAGCAGGGTTTGGGGGGGGGCGCAAGTTTTTTTTGTGAGATGGGTGATTTTTTTCTAGTGTGCTGCGCCTCAGTCGACCTGGGCGCGATCACTAGGCGCTCAGCACACTCAGCGCACTCAGCACACTCAGCACACTCAGCACAGAGAGGCTTCATGGAGAGCACACCACAGATCACCCTTTATCAGTTTCAGCTCTGCCCCTTCTGCCACAAGGTGCGCGCCGCGCTTGAGCTCAAGGGGCTCGCGTACCGCATGGTGGAGGTGGCGCCGGGGTCAAAGCGCGAGCTGCCGCCGCTGCCTGAGGGGGCTCCTCGGAAGGTGCCTGTGATACAGGTGGACGGGGAGGTGATCTGGGACTCCACCACGATCTTGATGCGCCTTGATGACATCGCGCCCTCGGCGGCGAGGAGGCTGCTGCCGCAGGGGGGGGAGGAGCGCGCGGCGGCGGTGACGCTCGAGGACTGGGTGGACGCGAATCTGATCCCGTCTCTGCCGACGGTGATCTATGACACCTGGGCGAACGCGATGCGCGCCGCGCAGATCACGGCGCGAGAGAGCAACTTTACGCTGCTTCAGTCGCTGAAGGTGCGCGTGGGCGGGTCGCTGATCATGCGCTTGATCGCGAAGCGAATCCTCAAGCGCGTGGGGCGCTCGGATGGCCACGCGTGGGTCCGCGAGTGTCTTGATGAGGTGGAGGCGCGGCTGGCGGGGCGCGCCTTTGTGGGGGGGGAGGCGCCCTCCGTGGCGGACGCGGCGCTGCACGGCGCGCTGCGCTGCGTGGAGGAGTTTCCGGTGTTTTCGCAGGTGGGCGAGCGCCCCTCGCTCCGCGCGTGGTACGCGCGCGTCTCGGAGCTGCGCGCCGCAGGGCGGCGGGCGTGATGGGCGCCAATCCGCTGCTCTCGCTGTCGCACCCGCTCCCCTTTGATCTCGTGAGGGCGGAGCACGTGGAGCCGGCCCTCGAGGCGCTCACGGCGCAGGCGCGGGCGGCGCTTGAGGGGCTCGAGCGCGCGCCGGCGCCGGGCTCGTTTGAGGGGGTGATTCTCCCGCTCGAGCGCCTCGGCGGCGCCCTCGAGGACGCCGCGACGCTGTGCGGGCAGCTCGAGTCGCTCCTTGGGGCGCCGGCGTTTCGGGAGGCGTACCACCGCGCTCAGCCTAAGATGAGCGCGTTCTATGCGTCGATTCCCCTCTCCGCGCCCCTCTTTGAGCGGGTGCAGGGCAGCGTGGGCGCGGGGCTCGAGCGCCTCGCGCCTCACCACCGCCGCCTCGCCCGCAAGACGCTCGAGGGCTTTGAGCGCAGCGGGGCGGCGCTCGCGCCGGCGCAGAAGGCGCGACTCGTGGAGATCGAGGTGGCGCTCAGCGAGCTGACGCAGTCGTTCTCGCGGCGCGTGGTGGAGGCCACGGACGCCTTCTCGTTGGTCTTGGGGGAGGAGCGCCTGCTCGCGGGGCTCCCGGAGGGGGCGCGGGCGGCGGCGCGGGCGTCGGCGGCGGCGAAGGGGCTGGAGGGGTGGCGCTTTACGCTTCAGGGCCCGAGCTATGTGGCGGCGATGACTTATCTGGATCACCGCCCAACGCGCGAGGCGCTCCACCGCGCCTATCTGACGCGCGCGGCGGCGGGGGACGAGGGCAACCTCCCTGTGGTCTGCGCGCTCCTCGCCTTCCGCGCTGAGAAGGCGGCGCTCTTGGGGTTTGGGAGCGTGGCGGACCTGCACCTCGCGGACCGCATGGTGCGCTCGGGGGCCGAGGCGCTCTCGTTTGTGGAGGGGCTGGCGGCGCGCACCCGCGGCGCCTTTGAGGAGGAGCGCGCGGCGCTGGAGCGCTTTGCGCGCGAGCGCCTCTCGTGGGAGGGGCGCGTCGAGGGGTGGGACGTGGCTTACCTCGCTGAGAAGATGCGTCAGGAGGAGTGTGATTTTGATGAGGAGCTCCTGCGCCCGTACTTTGAGCTCGGCGGGGTCCTGCGCGGGCTCTTTGAGGTGGCGGGGCGCCTCTATGGGGTGGCGGTGCGCCCGCTGACGGGCGCGCCTGTGTGGCACCCCGACGTCCTCACCTTTGAGCTCGTTGAGCCCGATGGGCGCCGCGGGGTCTTTTACGCCGACCTCCATCCGCGCGAGGGCAAGCAGGGTGGCGCGTGGATGTGCCCGCTCCTCTATGGGGACGGCGCTCCCGAGCGCCCGCATGTGGGGCTGATCGCCTGTAACTTTACGCCGCCCGTGGGCGGGCGCGCCCTCCTCACGCACGGCGAGGTGGAGACGCTCTTTCATGAGTTCGGGCACCTCCTCCATCACCTCCTCACCCGCGCTGAGCTCCGCTCGCAGGCGGGGACGAACGTGGCGTGGGATTTTGTGGAGCTCCCGTCTCAGATCATGGAGAACTGGTGCTGGGAGCGCGAGGCGCTCGACCTGTTCGCTCGACATCACGAGACGGGGGCGCCCATCCCGGCGCCGCTCTTTGAGCGCCTGACGCGCGCCCGCACCTTCCGCGCCGCCACGGCGCAGATGCGCCAGCTCAGCTTCGCCCTCGTGGACCTGCGCCTGCACATGGAGCTGGCGCCCACGCTCGCGCGCGCAGCGGGCCCTGAGGGGCGCGCGGAGGAGGCGGCGCGCCTAGCGCGCTTCGCCTGTGAGGTGGTGGCGCCGCTGTCGCCCGCGCCGCTCTTTGAGGGCTACGCGATGATCGCGGCGTTCGGGCACCTGTTCGGCAGCCCCGTGGGCTACGCGGCGGGCTACTACTCTTATAAGTGGGCGGAGGCGCTCGACGCCGACGCCTTTAGCCGCTTTCGGCGCGAGGGGGTGTTCTCGCGGGCGGCGGGGGAGGCGTTCCGCGCCTCGGTGCTGGCGCGCGGGTCGAGCGCGGACCCCCTTGAGCTCTTTGTGGAGTTTATGGGGCGGGCGCCGAGCTTTGAGCCGCTCTTTGAGCGCCAGGGGCTGGCCTGAGGCGCGCGGGGGTGAGGGGCTCCTCGAGCGCCACCTTGAGGGCGGCGGCGGCGAGGAGGCCCTTGACGGGCTGGGGGTGGGGGGCGCGCAGGGTGCGGGCGGCCTTCTTGAGCAGCTTGGGGCGGCTGACGAGCTCCCAGAAGGGGCTGTGGGCGGGGGCGTCGAGCATCCAGGCGCACAGCGCGGCGCCCTCCTGCGCCCACAGCCGCATCTGGTAGCCGAGCTCGTTGCCGCCGCCGCCGGTGGGGGCGCCGGGGGCAGGGAGCCCAAGCGACTCGTAGAAGCGCGCGGGCCAGCGGTGGGTCCCAAATGGCAGCCGCCAGAGCGCGCCGTCCACGCGGCGCATCAGCTCAAAGTGGACGCGGGGGGCGACGCGGTCGGCGAGGGGGAGGGCGTCGTAGACGGCGCGGGCGCGGGCGCAGGGCAGGAGGCAGACGCTCGGGCCGCCGAGCCCCTCCCACTGCTGCGTCTGGCTCACCCAGCGCTCCATGCGCGCGGCGCGGTGGAGGGCGTCGAGGGTGAAGCTCGGGCGCGGGTCGCGCGCCTGCTGCGCCCTGAGCCACTCGCCGCCGCGGGCGACGCAGGCGTCGAGCAGCTCGGGGGTGAGCAGGCGGTGGCGGTCCATGTAGGCGTGAGTGTGGTAGACGGCGCGCAGGAGGGCGCTCGAGCGGCTCAGGAGCGGCAGGGCGTGGCTGCGGTAGAGCTCGCCGCAGTGGCCAGGGAGCACGCCCGCCTCGCGCAGCGCGAGCGCCTCGCCGCCGTCCTTGAGGTCCCAGGCGTTGACGAGGAGCTCGGTGAGGAAGTTGTGGCGGCGCGCGCGCGGCAGGAAGGACTCTTGGGGCGCGTCGGCGCCGAGGGGGGGGTGACCTCGAGGTCGAGTCCGTAGGCGTCGGCGATGAGGCGGGCGGAGCGGGCGTCGTGGTGGGATTCGACGGCGGTGAGGTGGACGCGGGTGACGGCGCTGAGGACGCCGGCGCTGAGGAGGGCGCCGAGGACGAGGCGGCTGTCGAGGCCGCCCGTGAGGGCGAGCTCGAAGCGGACGCCGGGGAGGCGCGTGAGCTGGCCGGCGCGCCAGGTGAGCGCCTCGTGCAGCTCGTCCCACACCCGCGCGGCGCCCTGCGCGGGGAGCGGCTCGGGGGCGGGGAGCGGAATCGCCTTGAGGGCGGCGGCGCCGGCGCGGGCCTCGAGGCGCTCGCCCGGGAGGATGTGGCGCACGCCCTCCCAGGCGGCGCTGGGGTCGCCGAGGGGGCTCTCGTGGCGCGCGAGGAGCCAGGCGAGGCTCTCGAGGCGCGGGCGGGGGAGGGCGCCGCCGTGGAGGTAGGCGGCGACCAGGCTGGCGCGGTTGGAGAGGGCGACCTCGTCGCCCCCAGGGGCGCGCTTGACGCCGTAGAAGAGGTGCCGCCCGCAGAAGACGCCCGCGACGCCGTGGAGGGCGCCGTCGTGGGCGATGAGGACGGCGGCGAGCTGCCCGGCGCCGAGGTGGAGGGCCTCGAGGGCGGGGGTGGGGTCGCGGGGGTCGCGGGTGAGGGCGCGGAGCAGATTCTGCGCGACGGTGGCGTCGAGCGGGGCGTCGCTCGGCTCCCGCCACCACCCCGTAAAGCCCACCGCCTCGTCGCCGCGCGGACTCGCGGCCAGGTAGCCGCCGCGCGCCCCCGCCAGCCGCGCGCTCCACACCACGCCCGTGGCGGCGCCGGAGGGGTGGGCGTAGGTGTCCTCGCGCTCGGGCAGGAAGGGGCAGAGGGGCTCGAGGGCGCTGAGGGGGTGGCTCGGCGCCCCGCGGGGGTGGCTCACAAAGAGGAAGCAGGCGCTCATGTTGGGTCGCTCGCGCGTGTGGTACGGTGGCGCGCTAGGCGCGGGTGGGGTGGGCGCACACATGAGCACGCCGCCCCGCCCTCACGCAAGCCCGCCCCGCCCTCACGCAAGCCCGCCCTCGCGCAGAAAGAGCCCCCCATGCCTCACGCCGCCCCGCCTCCCTCGCAGCGCCTCGGCGACCTCCTCGCGCCGCTGCTCCTCGGGTCGCCGTCGCCCGCCCGCCCCGGCGGCGCCGCGCTCTTGGCGGCGCCCTCGGGGTGGGAGGGCGTGGTGATCGAGGAGGTGACGCTCGACCCGCGCGAGGTGAGCGCGGCGCGCCCCACGCTCATGGTCGCGCGGTCGATGTGGTACCGCGACACGCACGCGGAGCTCGGCGAGGCGCTCGCGCGCGGGGCGGCGGCGCTGCTGGTGAGTCGCGCCCCGCCGCCGGAGACGCTGGCGGCGGCGGCGGCGGCGGGGGTGCCCGTGGCGCTGTGTGAGCGCGAGGACCCCACCCTCGGCCTCCTCTGCGCTCGCTTCTATGGGCACCCCACCCGCGCGCTCAAGGTCTATGGCGTGACGGGCACCAACGGCAAGACCTCCACGGTGAGCTTCCTCGCGGAGCTCCTTGAGGCGGCGGGGGAGCGGGTGGCGGTGATGGGGACGGTGGAGTACCGCTTCGGGGACCTCCGCATGAGCGCCCCCAACACCACGCCCGACGCGCTGGTGATTCAGCGCTTCGCGCGCGACGCCCTCCGCCTCGGCGCCACGGCCCTCGCCCTCGAGGTCTCGAGTCACGCCCTCGCGCTCGGGCGCGTGGCGGGGGTGTCGTTTGACGCGGTGGGCTTTACGCACCTCGGGCGCGACCACCTCGATTTCCACGGGGACGAGGAGTCCTACCGCGAGGCGAAAGGGCTGCTCTTTGGCCGCTGCCTCGAGGAATCCATCGCCGCCGGCAAGCGCCCCGCCGCCGTCGCCTTCCACACCGCCGAGGGGCTGGGCATGCTCGCGCGCGCCCCCGCCGGCGCGCCGCGCCTCCTGTGCGCCGCGGGGGGCGCCGCCGGGGGCGCCGAGGCGCTCGCGGCGGCGCGGGGGGCGCTCGCCGCGCTGGGGGGCGGCGAGGGCGGGGGCGGGGACGGGGTGTGCGGGGCGGTGGCGGCGGCGGCGCCGAGCGCTGAGGGGGTGGCGCTGGAGGGGGTCACCCCCGCCGCCTCGCTCGGCGTGGTGCGCGCGCCCTTGATCGGGGACTACCACCCCGCCAACATCGCCGTGGCGCTCGGGATGCTGTGGGGGACGCACGGCGGGGCGGGGGCGGGGCCGCTGCGGGCGGCGTGGGGGGCGCTGCGCGACACCCGGGGGGTTCCGGGGCGCATGGAGCGCGCGTGGGCGGAGGAGGGGGCGGGGGGGCGCGTGGCGCTGGTGGACTACGCCCACACCCCCGACGCCGTGTCGCGCGCCCTCAGCGCCCTGCGCGCCGTCCACGCCGGCCCCGTCCACGCGCTGCTCGGCTGCGGCGGGGACCGCGACCGCGGCAAGCGCCCGCTCATGGCGCGCGCGGCGCTCGCCGGCGCCGACCGCCTCACGCTCACCTCCGACAACCCCCGCGGCGAGGACCCAGCGCAGATTCTGCGAGACGCGCAGGAGGGACTCGGCGCCGACGAGCGCGCCCGCCTGGCGGTGATCGAGGAGCGGCGCGCGGCCATCGCGGCGGCGTGGGCGGCGCTGCCCCCCGGGGGGGCGCTGCTGCTGGCGGGCAAGGGGCACGAGGGCTACCAGGAGGTCGCGCTCCCGGGGGTGGGCACGTGGCGCTTCGCCCTCTCCGACGGCGAGGCGCTGCGCGCGGCGGCGTGGGCGGCGCGCGCCGGCGCCCCCCTCGACGCCGTCCCCTTCGCCGAATCCCTACGCCCGCAGGGGGGCCTCCTCCCCTCCGCCGCCCGCGTCGTGCAGGAGGCGCTCGGGCGCCCCAGCGGGCTGCGCGTCCGCTGCGCGGCGCTGAGGCGCGCGGTGGGTGAGGGGGGCGCGGAGCTAGAGGCGGGCGTGGGCGGCGGCGTGGGCGGCGGCGTGGGCGGCGGCGTGGGGGGCGTGGGCGGCGGCGTGGGCGGCGTGGGCGGAGATGGGGAGACGCTGGTGCTCTACGCCGCGGGGAGGGCGCCCGGCGCGGGGGGGGAGGAGCCCGCCGCCCTGTGGGCGCGCGCCGCGCGCGCCCTCTGCCCGCGCCACAGGTCGCTGCTCGTGGTCCTGCCGAGCGAGGAGGCGGCGGAGGAGGCGGCGCGGTGGCTCGAGGAGCAGGTCACGGCGCTCTTGCGGGCGCAGGGGGGGCCGCGCGCGGAGGGGCTGCGGGTGGAGCGCGGGGGTGAGGGGGGAGGCGCTGGCGCTGGCGCTGGCGCGGGCGCGGGCGCGGGCGAGGACGCGGGCGTGAGCGTGGGCGTGAGCGCGGCGGCGAGCGCCGAGGGGGCGCGCCCGCGCGGGGGCTGGGCGGTGGGGGGGGCGGGTGCCGCCTACATCCCCACCCTCGCGCGCCTGCTCGGGGGCGCGCCGCTGCTCACGCTCGCCCTCCTCGCCACGCTCGCCCTCCTCGCCCTCGCCGCCTGCGCCGAGTCACCCTACCCGCGCCTCGTCACCCTCGCGCCGCCCGCCCCGATCTTCTTTAGGGGCGTGGACGTGTTCACGGGGGAGGGGGACGCGCTCCTCCGCGCCCGCGACGTGCTCATTGAGGGGGACGCCGTGACGCGCGTCGCGCCCACCGGCGCGCTCACCCCCCCCGCCGGGGCGCGGGTGGTGCCGGGGGAGGGCGGGGTGCTGCTCCCTGGGCTGATCGACGCGCACACGCACCTCACGGGCTCCTTCTCCACCCCCGCGCAGGGGCTCCCGCGCGACGCGGACTTCGTGGCGCGCGCCCTCGTCTACGCTGGCGTCACCACCGCCCTCGACCTCGGGGGGCGCCTGCGCGACACCCAGGCGCTGCGGGGGCGCATCGAGCGCGGCGAGGGGGTGGGGCCGCGCGTCTACCTCACCGGCGCGCCCATCACCGCGCCGGGCGGGCACCCCATCGTCGCCTCGCGCGCGCTGCTCCCCTGGCCCCTCTCGTGGCTCGTGGGCGCGCTGATTCCGCAGGTGGCCACCCCGGCGGAGGCGGCGGGGGCGGTGGACGAGGCGGCGGAGGGCGCGGACTACATCAAGGTCATGAGCGACCAGATTCCGCCCGGGGTCCCCGAGCTCGACGAGGCGCGCCTGCGGGCGGTGGTGGCGCGCGCCCACGACCACCACAAGCTCAAGGTCTTCGCCCACGTGGGCTCCCCGCAGAACGCCCTCGCCGCCGCCCGCGCCGGCGTGGACGCCCTCGCGCACGCGGTGTGGCGCGGGCGCCTCAGCGCCGACGACGTCGCCGCCCTCGCCGCCGCCCGCGTGCCCATGATCGCCACGCTGCGCGCCTGGGAGCTGAGCGCCGACCTGCACGAGGGCGCCTACGCCCCCGCCCCCCTCGACGCCGAGGTGGTCCCCCCGGAGGTGTACGCGCCGCTGGTGGCGGGCGTGGCCACGCGGGAGGCGCGCGCCCACGAGGTCTTTGGCCCCTTCTTCAGGCAGGTCGCCGAGGAGCGCGAGGCGCGCTGGGCCAACCTCCGCGCCCTCCACGCCGCCGGCGTGCCGCTGCTCGTGGGCACCGACAGCCCCCTGCCGGGCAACTACCCCGGCGGCGCCCTCCACGAGGAGCTCGCGCTGCTCGTCCGCGTGGGCCTCACCCCCGCGCAGGCGCTCCGCGCCGCCACCTCCGAGAGCGCCCGCCGCCTGCTCGGCAGCGACCGCCTCGGCGTGCTGCGCGAGGGCGCCGCCGGGGACGCGCTCCTGGTGGCGTGCGACCCCCTCGCGCGCATCGCCTGCACTCGCCAGATCAAGGGGGTCGTGTCGCGGGGGCGGTGGGTGGAGCGGGCGGGGCTGCGCGCGGCGCCCTGAGCGCGCCGCCCCCCCGCCGAGCGCCCTAGGGCTCAAGCCCCTTGAGCGCCCCGCCCGACACCTGCGCCCGCGCGCGCGCCGAGGAGCCCCGCACCATCACGTGCACCGCCGCCGGCGCCGTCAGCGTCACGTCGCAGGCCTCCACGCTGCCCGCCCGATACGGGCGACAGTCAAACTCCGCCGCCGTGGGCGCGGCGCCGGCGCGCACATAGAGGTCGGCGTCGCCCTCCCCCTCGATGGCGAACCGGTACGCCCCCGGCGCGAGCGTGGGCGTCTCCGCGCGCCACTCCTCGGCGGCGGCGAGCGTCACGTCGGCGCTCAGGCCGCCCCAGGGCTCGGGGGCGGCGGGGGCGCGGGGGTCGTAGCCGGGCGTGTAGAGGTTGTCCTCCTCCCCCGTCACCAAGACCACCTGGTGGCGGTCCACGCGGGCGAAGAGCTGCTCGTACGTGAGGGGCGACTCATACGAGAGCAGCCCGCTCACCAGCGCCATCGTGGCCGGGGCCATGGAGAAGAAGTACGCGGGCATGGCGTTGTTGACGATGTCCACGTGGCGGCGCCCGGTGGGGTCGTCGGGATTCACCGCCGCGTGCGCCTCAAAGAGCGCCTCGTCCACATACGCGAAGGTGTCACAGCCGTTCATAAACACCATCACGTACTGCCCCGCGCGCCAGTCGCCCTTGCGCGCGAGCGCCTTGACGTTGGCGCCGAGGCCCGCGTGGCCGTTATAGACGATGAGGTCCGCGGCGGCGGAGAGCTCGTGGTAGCGCGCGTCGAAGGCGGCGCCGCCGGCGCGGACGTTGGGGACGAGGAGCGCGGTCAGCTCCACGCGGCGCCCGTCGGGCAGCGTGGCGCGCAGCTGCACCTCGCGCTGCTCGAGGGAGGGCTCCTCGCCCACCTCGGGCGTCACCGCCACGTCCACCGCCCCGCGCCGCGCCAGCTCCTGGCGCGCGAGGCGATAGAGCGTCTGGTAGGCGTCCACCCCCGCGTCCGCCACAGGGCGCGCCTCGTCCGCCATGCCAAAGATCAAGACCGCGCGCAACACCTCGTCCTCCCACACCTTGTGGTACTCGGGGTACCGCCCCGCCGTCTCGCTCGCGCTCGGCGACACGACCACCGCGGCGCTCACCACCTCCTCGTCGCCGAGGGCGCAGCCCGGGCGCGCGGGGCGATAGTAGTACCACATGCTCCCCGCGTCCACGTCGTGGGCGGCGTAGTCCACGCAGGTGTCCTTGTGGCGCGCCGTGAAGGCCTCGAGGCCGGCGTAGGTGGTGTCGTAGGGGAGGCGCAGGGTGTAGGTCTTGGGGACGGCGTCGCGCTGCCCCCACGCCACGGGCAAGACGGCCTCATAGCGCACCTCGTAGCCGCCCTCGGGGAGCGCCTCGGCGGCCACGCCCGACAGCGCGAGCTTGTCGAGGCGCCCCACGCTGCGGTCCGCGTTCAGGTGACCGATCGTGTACAGGAGCTGCTGCTCGATGAGCTGCCTAGGGTTGTGAGCGCTCGACGCCTTGAGCCGCCCCGAGAAGGAGAACTCCAAGAACACCGCCACGGCGCTCGAGTCGGACTTGCCCTCCTCGTCCTTAACGAGCGCCCCCTCGGGGGACGCGGCGGAGGGCGCGAGGGGCGGCGCGGGGGGCGTCGCCTCACCGCAGGCGACGAGGAGGGCGCTGAGGAGGGCGCGCCACGCCGCGCTTGCGGCGGGACTCACGGCTGCCCCCCAGCGGCGGGCGCGGCGGGGGTGTCGGCGGCGGGGGCGTCGGCGGCGGGGGCGTCGGCGGGGGCGTCGGCGGGCTGCTTGGACATCTCGCGCTCCACGTCGAGCGCCTCGAGCATCACCTTGCCGTCCTCGATGCGCTGCGTCAGCTTCTTGCGGAGCCCCTCGTCCTGCGACGCGCCCAGCAGCTCCTCATAGGTCTTGAGGGCCTCCTGGATGACCCGCGAGCGCCCATCAAAGTCCTTCTCTGGGAGCTTCGCCGTGTCCTGCGTGAGGACGGCGAGGTTAAACAGCGCGCCGGGGTGCCCCGGCGAGAGCTCGAGGGCGCGCGTGTAGCCCGCGCGCGCCTCATCAAAGCGGTCGAGGGCGCGCGCCACCACCGCCTTGGTGAGCACGGCGTCGAGGCTGCTGGGGTTGAGCGTCACGGCCTCATTGAGGAGCTGATAGCTGCGCTCATAGTCGCGGTAGCTGAAGGTGATCACGCCGAGGTTGAGGCGCGCGGCGAAATTCTTGGGGTCGTGCTCGATGGCGGAGCGGAAGGAGGACGTCGCCTTGATCACGTCGTTGAGCTTGAGGAAGATGAGCCCCTGCGTGGTCCACAGCCCCGAGTGCTTGGGGTCGAGCTCCTGCAGCCCCGCGTCCGCCACCAGCTGCGCGAGCTTAAAGCGGCCCATCTTGTAGTAGACCTGCGCGAGCATGTTGTAGGCGTCGGCGTTGGTGCTGTCCTCCTTGAGGGCGCTGCGCACGCTGTCCATCGCCTCCTTAAAGCTCCCCTGGTCCTTGGCGATGCGCGCGAGGTTGAGGTGCGCGCGCCCGTTGAGCGGCTCCACCTCAAGGGCGCGGCGGAACGACGCCTCCGCCTCGCCCTCGTTCCCCGCCGCCAGCTGCATCAGCCCAATGCCCACCCAGCCGTCCCCGAGGCCCGCGTCCACCGCGCGCCGATACGCCTCCACCGCCTTCCCCTGATCCCCGTTGAGGTCGTGGAGCAGCGCGATGTTGTAGAGCGCCTGCGTGAGGTTGGGGTCCTCCGCCAGCGCCCGCTCATAGAGCTCAATCGCGCGCGCCCCATCGCCGCTCGATGCCACGCGCCCCGCCTCCACGAAGAGATCCTTGGCGGCCTTGCTGATCTGCGGCGGCTCGCCGGGCGCGGCGGGGTCGCCGCTCCGGCGCGCCTTCGCCGGGCGCCCGGGCGCGGGGGCCGGGTCCGCCGGGTTGCCGCCGCCGCACGCCGCCAGCGAGAGGGAGAGGGAGAGGGCGCCGAGGCAGAGAGCGCGCGAGAGGGGAGCGCGCGAGAGGGGGGCGCGCGAGAGGGGGGCGCGCGAGAGGAGAGTCAGGGTCGCGCTCATAGGTCATCCTTCTCCGCCTCAGGGAGCGTGAGAATCAGTTCACGCCGGATGGCGGCGGTGTGGAAGTGAACAGGTTTCGCGCGCTCCTTCACGCTGTAGTGGAAGGCGGCGGGGTCGATCTTGGCTAGCTGCTGCTCCGCGAGGTCGCTCCACTCGTTGAACCACTGCAGCTCGCGCGCCTTGTCGAGGCAGACCTTGTAGGCCTCCACCGCCTTCACGCGGAGGGGGTCGGCCTTCTCGATCATGATGTTGCGGAAGAACTCCTTGGTCTCGTCATCAAAGATCGACGGCGGGGTCGTCTGCTCGAGGGTCGTGAAGGCGAAATAGTACATCTGCCCCGTCTGCGACAGCGCCGCGAGGTTCCACGACTCCACGTTCATCGCCAGCACCGCCTCAAAGCTCTGCTTGACCCGCTCGATGTCCTTGAGCAGGGAGGCGAGATTCTCGTTGATCTTGCTGATGTGCTTCTGCGGGTCGCGCATGGGGACGAACTTGGTGAACGGCAGCTCGCGCACGAGGTCAAAGTCATAGTTGGCCACCTTAAAGAGCGCCTCCGCCGCGGCGGAGCGCGCCTCCATGGGGAGCTCCTTGAGCTTGGCGGAGGGAATCGACTGGTACACCTTGATGGCGCTCTCGTAGGCGGCGCGCGCCTTCTTATGGTCATGGTACTTCTTGGGGAGCGTCACGTAGGCGTTGCCGAGGGCGGTGTAGGCCATCATCAAGAACCCCTCGTCCTCCTTGCCGAACTGCTTGGTGAAGCCCGCGAAGTGCTCCACCACCTTGCCCCACTGCCCGCTCTCCTGCAGCACGCGCCCGAGCTCAAAGTTCGCCGCCACCGCCTGCGCGCGCTCCTTCTTGCCGAGGCGCTTGATGTAGGACTTGATGTTCTCGGAGGCCTGATCGAGCTCGCCGAGCCCGAGACGGAACTGCGCGGCGAGGCGGAGCGCCTCCGTGCTCTCCTCGCGCTTGGGGTAGTTGGCGGCGAACTGCTCGTAGGCGCTGCTGGCGGCGCCGTAGATGGCGAGCGC
>Ga0194129_10004929_pt1 | contig 17397 bp, 10 predicted proteins | sample TA2KigCa35mmetaG_FD_150862 | JGI IMG/M metagenome (GOLD analysis project Ga0194129, IMG submission 150862) | Freshwater microbial communities from Lake Tanganyika, Tanzania - TA2015038 Kigoma Deep Cast 35m | ecosystem: Environmental > Aquatic > Freshwater > Lake | place: Tanzania: Lake...
TGCTCACCCTCGAGGATATGCAGACCGGCATCGTCGATATGCTGGTATGTGACCCCTGGCAGCATCTGCACGCGCTTCATTTTGAGGGCTGCGCGGTGAATCCAGCCCGTTGTCTTGCCAAGCCCCACCCCGGGTCTGCCCGCCTTGCGCTGCAACAGATACACCTCGCGAGCTGGTGGCGCGGGCTTGGGCGTGGTTAATCCCCCGCGCGCCAGCGCCGGGTCGATCACACCCCACTCGCGCCGCCAGGCCAGTGGGTCGAGCGTGGTCGAATGGCCTGTGGCCGATGAGCCCTCGTGAACCAGAAACTCGGCAACGTCAAAGCCGATACCGCCTGCGCCGAGAATGGCAACCCGGGCACCCACGCTGCGTCGACCCGTGAGCACATCGAGATAACTCATGACCGACGGGTGAGACTGCCCCGAAATCTTTGGATCGCGGGGTACTACGCCGGTGGCGATGACTACCTCTTCAAAACCCGCGGTAACAAGATCTTGCGCCGACACCGCACGACCGAGTTGCAGATGGACGCCGGTTTCGCGCAGGCGCTCGTCAAAATAACGCAGCGTTTCGTCAAATTCTTCTTTGCCAGGGATGCGCTTGGCGAGATTGAACTGCCCACCGATACGCGTATCGGTCTCGAACAGCGTAACCTGATGCCCACGCTCGGCCAGCGTCGTTGCCGCGGCAAGACCTGCAGGCCCTGCACCCACGACGGCGATCCGCTTGCTGCTCGATGCAGGCTGTTTGATGAGCTCGGTCTCGTGGCAGGCATAGGGATTGACGAGACAGCTGGCCAGCTGGTGCGAGAAGGTGTGGTCGAGGCAGGCCTGATTACAGGCGATGCAGGTATTGATGCTGCGTGCCCGGCCCCCACTCGTCTTGCGTACGAAGTCGGGATCAGCCAGCAGCGGCCTGGCCATCGAGACAAGATCGGCATCGCCCTCGGCAAGCACCCGCTCGGCAACCTCCGGCGTGTTGATACGGTTGCTGGTGCACAACGGAACCGACAGCTCGCTCTTGAGCTTGCGTGTCACCCAGGTGAAAGCCGCCCGTGGAACAGAAGTGGCGATCGTCGGTATGCGCGCCTCGTGCCAGCCTATTCCCGAGTTGATGATGCTCGCACCCACACTCTCGACGGCCTTGGCAAGCTGCACGACTTCATCCCAAGTTTGGCCTTCGGGGATGAGATCGATGATCGAGAGCCGATAGATGATGATGAAGTCGTGACCGACCGCCTCGCGTATCCGCGACACGATCTCGACGGGCAGGCGCATCCGATTGTCGAAGCTTCCGCCCCATCGGTCGGTACGACGATTGGTTGCGGCTACCAGGAATTCATTGATGAAATAGCCCTCGGAACCCATCACCTCGACGCCGTCGTATCCGGCTTCGCGCGCCAGCGTCGCGCAACGCACGAAGGCGCGGATCTGTCGCTCCACACCGCCCGTGCTCAGGGCGCGAGGCGTGAATGGCGTGATCGGTGAGCGAATTCGTGATGGCGCTACCGACAGAGGATGGTAGCCATAGCGGCCCGCATGCAGGATCTGCAGCGCGATCCGCCCGCCCTCGGCATGCACTGCCCCGGTGATGGTCCGGTGTTGCGCTGCCGCTTTGCGAGTGGCGAGTCGCGAGGCAAACGGGCTTAACCAGCCTTCGATATTGGGCGCATAACCTCCCGTGACTATCAAGCCGACACCGCCTCGCGCCCGTGCAGCAAAGTATTCCGCGAGTCGCGGCAGATGCTCGGCGCGATCCTCGAGCCCGGTATGCATCGAGCCCATCAGCACGCGATTGCGCAGCGTAATAAAACCAAGATCAAGCGGTGCGAGCAGGTTCGGATAGACGCCAGCCGCCTCTGTCTGCGCGGTCATCGGTACGCCTTGTGAGTTCCCGAGGCCTTGATTTCCGCCTCGAGCACGCTGCAACAAATGCGCTCGAAGAGCATGCGTCGACTCTCGGCGACCGGGTCCTCGAGTTTTTCGGCGGTGCCCGCGTCATCCACGCCCTTGCGGGCCACCTGATAAGCGTACTCGCCCAGCGCTTCGAAAAGGCGCGGTTTCGGATCACGCAAAATGATGCCGTACTTTCGACTCTCTTCTTCTTTGACCATACCCGTCGCAATGATCACCGCCCACAACTGGGCGAGATACTCGTAGCGCAAATTGAGCACAGGCTCTGCCTGCACAATGACATCTTTGAAAGGCGTGAACTCGCCGTGGTCGTCGGTTTCGGTGGACTGACGGATCACGAAGGCCACCAAATGCGAAAGCTACCCGAGATGATGAAAGGCATTGCTGAGCTCGTAGCGCAGACGCTTGTCCTGCAGCGACGCCTGCACCAGCATTTCGTTGACGTGCTTGACGCGCGCTGTCAGATCTTTGATGACGACGATCGCCCACGTTGGCAGATCCTTCATGCTGCTCGCGAAACTCGCGGCATTCATGACGACAGCCTCGACCGGCTCAAGCGCACGCACGCTCGCTGTTCGTGGCTCGTTGTTGAGCAGGGTCATGGTACCCAACACCTCACCAGGCCCAACCTCTGCAAGCACGATCTCGGTCTGGTTGCGCTCGCGATAGACGACCACGCGTCCGCGTCGAATGACGTATAAATCACCGCCCTCGTCACCCTCTTTGAAGAGCAACTGACCCGCACGGAAGTTGACGGTTTCGCTCACGACAAACCCTGAATCACGGCAAGGCGGCCACTATAAACCAACGACGGCACAAATCTTGAGCGAGAGTGTCACGCCGCACCGAATCAGAGACCGAGCGCATCCACACTTTCGGCATGGCCGAATTGGACGCAAGATCTTCTTTGAAAACACCGTCCCCCTCAACGATACCGTCCCCCTCAACGATCCGTTTGGGTCTGATCGTGCTACTGCTGTCGATCAGCAGCTGCGGTGGGGGTGGGCACAGTGACAGCGGCACAAGCTCTTCCATTGCGCCAGATAGCGGCTTTGTGACGCTGGGAATCACCGATGCGCCGGTCGACGATGCCGCCGAGGTCATCGTGGTGGTAAGCGGAGTCGAGCTGCAGCGCGGCCCCGAGAGCACAATCACCATCAATTTCGATACGCCCAAGCGCATTGATCTGCTTCGCTATCGCGACGGTGCAAGCTTCAACCTGCTCGAAAACCACCCCATGTTGCCCGGCAATTATCAGTGGCTGAGGTTACGAATCACCGCCGAGCAAAATTTGCAGAGCGGTTCATACATCAAGCTGCGGGACGGCCGACAATTCCCCCTGTACATCCCCAGTGGGGCTGAAACGGGTCTCAAGCTGTCCAAGCCGTTCGTGGTTGCGCAACGGGCGACGACCCGACTAATGATCGATTTCGATCTGCGCAAATCCATCGTCGCGCCGCCAGGACAGAGCCCGAACTGGATTCTCAGACCTAGCCTGCGTCTGGTCGATCTGCTCGAAGTCGGTGCGCTCAAAGGAACCGTGGATGTCGCTGCACTCGCCCTCGCGCAACAGACTCCTGTCGCAAGCTGCAAGCCGGGCGTGTATGTCTATGACGGCGGTGGCGTCACACCAGATGACATGGACGGCATCGCTGCGGATGGCATTGATCCGGTGGTCTACCAGCCACTGGCACCCGCAGCGCCAGGGGCGCCCGTCAATTATTCTTTTCAGTTTTTGGCGGCTGGCGACTATACCGTTGCAGCGACCTGTCAGGCCGACGTCGACGCCGATCCGACCCGCAGCGAATACGACCCGACGGCATCCATACCCCCGGGTGGCGCGCCAGTAATGAAATTCCTGATCAAAGCCGCTCGAATCACCAAAGACGCCACAACGACAGTCGACTTTCTTTGATCATGTTTCTTTGATGATGAGGATCGATGACGTCTAGAGCGCTTTCTCGAGCGCGGCACGAAACTCCTCGAGGCTTTTCTTTCCCTGGATGCGTGCGACGGCCTTGCCTCGACGGTCAATGATGTACGTCGTCGGTACAACCTCGTTCCAAGTTGGATCAATCACGCTCGCGAGCTCGTCCATCTCGGGGCCGACCCGCGCATAGGTCAGGAAGGCCGGAAAGTATTTGCGACGAAACTGCTCGACCTGGGCGGCACCAGGAGCAGGATCGTCGACGGCAACGCCGATCAGCTTGACACCCCGCGATTCGAACTCGGACTCGAGTTTCAGCAGATCGGGTACCTCGCGCAAACACGGCACGCACCACGTCGCCCAGAAGTTGACCACCAAGACCTTGCCCTGCTGCTTCTGCAGCACTGTTCGAAATTCGCCTGCAGATACTGGCTGCGTCGCCAATGCTTCGGGGGCCGCACGTCCGGGTGTCGAAAGCACCAGCATCAGACACAACGCAAACCATGAGCCGATCCGTATGACGAGCCGTGTCATGAACTTCCCCCTGGATCGATGCATCGAGGAGCTCAAACATTGAGCCTCCGGTGCGGGATACTATCCCGCAGGGCATGAGCACGGCACGCAACACCCATCTTTTCCTCCACCTCTCGAACCGACTTGAGAGCTTGGCTGAGCGGCTCGCCGACGATCTTTCGGCTATACGTGCCGATCCGCTGACACCGCATGCGATCGTGGTGTCGAGCGCCGGGACGGCACGGTGGCTCTCGATGCATATCGCCGATCGTTGCGGCCTCGCGATGGGCCTGCACTTTCCGTTCCTGCGCGGCATGGTCGATGAGCTCGCCACGGCCATGCTGGGCGGGCAGCGGCGTTGCTCAGCCCGCTACGGACGCGATTCGCTCACATGGTGGCTATATGACCGGCTGCCCGAATTCATGGGGGTCGATGGTTTCGGTGTCGTTGCCGCCTACCTGCGGGGCGGGACGGAACAGCGTCGTTTCGAACTCGCAAGACGGGTAGCGAGTCTTTTCGACCAGTATCAAGTCTATCGACCGCAGATGCTGCGCGACTGGGACAGCGATACAGCTGCCGGTAACTGGCAAGGGCATTTGTGGCGAGCGCTGCGTCGAGACCTCGCGGGCGAAGAATCATTCGTGGATCTGCACGCCGCCGTCGTCGGGCTTGCAGACTCCACGCTCGAGGCGGTGCCGCTACCTGGGCAACTCGGGGTTTTCGGCCTGAGTACCTTGCCACCCGCGTTTCTCGATGTGTTGCACAAAGCCGCCCTCCGAACTCGCATCGACTTCTATGTGCTCTCGCCCACCGATCAATACTGGGGCGATCTCATGACCGAGAAACAAAGATTGAGAGCTTCCGATGCGGCTGCCCTACGCCAAGGGAACCCACTGGCCAACTCTTTCGGGAAACTCGGTCGCGATCTGCTTGATCAATTGCTCGCCTGCGAAGTGCAGCAAGCCAGCGAGACATTCTCGCCATCATCCGCCCACGGACTGCTCGGTCGATTGCAAGACGACCTGCTCGAACTGCGTGATCGCACGCAGGAAACAAACCGCGACTCGATCGATGACGAAGATCGCTCGATCGAAGTGCACTCGTGTCACAGCCCTCTGCGCGAGATCGAGGTGCTGCATGATCACCTGCTCCGATTGTTTCAGGACGATGGGTCACTACAACCACGCGACGTCCTCGTCATGGCGCCGAATATCGAAGCGTACGCGCCCTACATACGAGCGGTCTTCGGCACACCCGAAAGCGAGACAGCCCGCATCGCCTATTCGCTCGCCGATCAGTCCTCGCGTACGCGCATCGAAGTCGTTGATGTCTTCCTGCGAATTCTCGAACTTGGTTTGTCGAATTTCGGCAGCGCCCGAGTCCTCGCGGTCCTTGAAAGCGAGGTCATTCGCGAGCGATTCGGACTGACGGACCTTGATCTCGAACGCATCCATCGTTGGATCGACGACAGCGGCATTGTCCAGGGTCTCGACGCAGCTCACAGGGCACGACTCGGCCTGCCGGAGAGCACCGAGTTTTCATGGGCACACGGCGAAGCGACCTGGATTTTTGGCTATGCGATGAACAGCGAGGGGCAGCGCCTCTATGAAGAACTGCTGCCCTGCATCGAGATGGAGGCAGACCATCTCGACACGCTTGATCGATTGCTGTCAGTCATCGATTTTTTGCGCGGCGTTGCCCAATCGATACGGACCCCGAAGTCGAGGCGCCAGTGGAGCCGGACTCTGCTGCAGTGGGTACAGCAGCTGTTTGGCCCGGAAACGAAATTTGCTGCCGACCTGCGCATCCTTCGCGACGCTCTGAGCGCGTTGAGCGACAGTGATCCGCAACAACGCGACGAACTTGTACCAGCCGAGGTCGTCATCGACAGCCTAGATCATCGTCTGCACGAGACTCCCGTGAGTGGCGGCTTTCTCGACGGCCGCATTACCTTCTGTTCACTGAAACCGATGCGCGCCATCCCGGCCCGCATCATTTGCCTACTCGGCATGAACGAGCGCGACTTCCCGCGTCAAGGTGGTCGACCGAGTTTTGACCTGCTCGCCATCGATCCGCGACGCGGTGATCGCTCACTACGCGACGATGATCGATATCTTTTCCTTGAGGCACTGCTGAGCGCGCGCGACGCTCTGCTGATCAGTCATGTGGGGCAGTCGCAGCGCGACACCTCAACAGCACCCCCTTCGGGTGTAGTCACCGAAATGCTCGACTATCTTGCCCGAAGCTTTTCAAGGGAAAGCAATCGAGCGAATCAGCTTGTCGTCCAGCACAAGTTGCAGACCTTCAATCGCCGCTACTTCGAGCTTGGCCCGGAGCAAAGTTTTTCAAAGGATAATGCGGCCGCTGCGACTGCACTGTCATCCGGCGCCGCGAGAGCCCGCAGGCTCTTTCTGCAACCCTTGCCGGAAGCCGACGACGATTGGCGTCGTCTTTCACCGGCGAAGCTCGTCGATTTTTTTGTTCATCCTGCGCGACGCCTTTGTGAATGGCGCCTCGGCATCCGTGTGGGTCGTGAAGCCGCGCCGTTGCGCTCCCATGAGCCACTCGAGCTCGATCATCTGCAATCCTATAATCTTCAACAAGAGCGTTTCGACTCGCTGCTCAAAGACGATGGCGTACCCGTTTTCGATCTTGCCCGTGCCAGAGGTCGCTTGCCGACGGGTGCTTTCGGTGCTGTCGCCCAGACGACTATCGATCAAACGGTGTACGGATTTCTCGAAACCGTGCGCAGCCATCTTGCCGGAGCACCACGGACTCGTCGGCCGCTGAGCTGGAGCGATGGTCGCTGGTCGATCACGGGTGAACTCGATGGCATTTACGCTGCTCGCCTGTACCGATTTCGCAGCGCCAAACTCAAGTCCAAAGATATCGTCGCCGCCTGGGTCGAGCACTTGCTGCTCAACCTGACTGAACCCGGCATGCAAACCGTGCTCATCGATCGAAATAGCGAGATTCGGATATTTCGACCACCCGAATCAGTGCAAAGAACGGAGGCGCTCCTGCAAGATCTGCTCGCGATTTACTGGCGCGGGTTGACGGTACCCCTGCCCTTCTTTCCCGATGCTTCAGGCGCCTACGCGCGCTCCATGCTCGGACCCAAAGGAGGCAAACCCGAGGTTGCACTTCGTGCCGCAGAGCGGGCTTGGATGGGCAACGAACAATTCGGTATTGCGGGTGAGCTCGACAATCCCTGGAATGCTCTGGTCTTCGCCGAAGCTTCACCCCTCGATGACGAATTCACGACGCTAGCCCTCGATTTCTTTCGACCTGTCACCGAGCATCTCGACGGAAAGTTGCCGTGAGCGAGCCACGCGAATTTCAACTGGGCTCGACACCGCTCGATTCAGGGGTGACTCTGCTCGAGGCGAGCGCCGGAACCGGAAAGACTTACACGATCTCGGGCATCGTCGTTCGTCTCATCGTCATCGACGATCTGGCTCTGCGCAGCATTCTGGTGGTCACGTTCACCGAGGCCGCAACGCTTGAGTTGCGCGAACGCATCCGCAAGCGGCTCATGGAAATCGACGACGAGCTGGCCGCCGGAACACGAAAAGACCCGGTAGTGACGGCAATCGAGTCAGCAGGCATTTCGACCGAAGTGGCGAGGCGGCGAATTGCACTGGCATTGGCGTCTTTCGATGAGGCGACCATCTCGACCATCCACGGCTTCTGTCAAAGACTGCTGCGTGATAACGCCTTTGAGGGCAATGCTCCTTTTGAAGCGGAGGTTATCGCGGATGCCTCCGAGCTGATGCTTGATGTAGCGCACGATTTTTGGCAACAACGGCAACGCGACGTCAGTCCGCTCGTTGCAGCACTGGCCCAGTATGCCGATCTCACCCCAGACGATGGCGTCTCTTTGTTGCTACGCCTTTCACGACACCCGCAGCTGCACATTCTGCCGACTGCGACCCTGAGTTCGGCAAACGCCATGACGGCGCTGGCTGCCGCCGGCGAGCAGATTCGTAATGCATGGCCTCGCGAAAAAGCCCGCCTGCTGCAGCTTTTCGAGTCGCATGTTGGCATCAGCAAAAGCAATGAGCACGGTTTCGGGAGCGATCGTCTGCACACGCTCAGCGCAGCCATCGACAGCTGGATGGCCACGTCAATCATGACCAGCGACGCAATCGAAGCCATCGACGCGTTGCGGTCCGAATCGATCGAAGTCAACCGCCTCGTTTCAAAAACTGCCAAGGGCTTGCGCTTTCCTGACGATGAATTCTTCGATCTCTGCAGTCGGTTTTCGGCGGCCCGGCAAGCATGGACCGCCGCGATGCGTCACGAATGGCTGCAGTTTGCCGCCGATACACTTCCACAGCTCAAAGCAGCACGCGGCGTGATGACCTTCGATGACATGCTGTCTCTCACGAAAGAAGCGCTTTGCGGCCCGCATGCAGAGGCGCTGATTGCCGCAGTGCACGGTCAGTATCGCGCCGCGTTAATCGACGAGTTTCAGGATACCGATCCGCTTCAATACGAGATATTCCGCAAGCTGTTTGCCAACCCTCCGCAAACGCTGATGCTCATCGGCGACCCAAAGCAGTCCATTTACGGCTTTCGTGGCGCTGATCTTTTCACTTATCTCGAGGTCCATCGAACGCTGCGCAAGTCACTGCAGCCGCGCATCTACACGCTGCGAACGAATTATCGATCGAGCGTGAATCTGGTCGACGCCGTGAATCACCTTTTTTCGAGCCGGGAAAAGTGTTTTCGTGACGAGGAGATTCGATTTTTGACGGCGCGAGGCGACGGTCAGCGTGCAGCGAAACATCGACTCGTTGACCCATCAGCGAAATCGCCGTCACCCATGATCATGGTGACTGTGGATGACGGCGACGAGATCCGCGAGCAGATCGCCGCCGATATCGTGGTCGAAATCCAGCGCCTGCTGACGGCTTGCCGTCTGGGAGATCGCACACTCGCGGCCTCGGATATCGCAGTACTCGTACGCTCGCATCGCGAAGCTGCAAACATCGAAGAAATGCTCCGCTCGGTGAATATTCCGGCGGTCCGGCAAACACAGCAGAGTGTGTTTCATTCGGCAGAAGCGGATGAGCTACTACGAATACTTGCGGCCGTGCTCGAACCCTCGAATCCACGACTGCTGCGTACGGCTTTGACAGCTGCGTGTTTTGGACTGACGGCCGAGAAATTGCTGGGATTGGACTCGGACGAAGTCACTTGGGCTCGATGGATAGATCTTTTCACGAGACTGCGTGATCGATGGTATCGCCGCGGTTTTGCCTCGATGTTTCGTGAATTGCTGGTGCATGAGGGGTTACGCAAAGAACTCGTGTCGCAGGTCGGTGGCGAGCGGAAACTGACCAATCTGCTGCATCTCGCGGAACTCGCGCAGGAAGCGGAACACCATGACCACCTCGCCCCGCCGCGGGTGATCGGCTGGATACGCGAGCAACAAGACAAAGACGGCACGAGCGCAGAGCAGCACATACAGCGGCTCGACAAAGACGACGACGCCATCCGACTCGTCACCATCCATAATGCGAAGGGACTCGAGTACCCGGTCGTTTTCTGCCCCTCTCACTGGTCCTCGAAACCCGTGAAAGACATCTTGTTTCACGAGCGGCAGCCGCCATTCCGGATGACACTCGATCTTGGCGAGCAAGTCGATGCGGATCGAAAGGCGCTCGCTGCCGAAGAACTTCTCGCCGAAGATGTTCGTCTGCTTTATGTAGCTGTCACCCGCGCAGTGCAAAGATGCTATCTCTACGTGCCCGCTGCCAAAGAAAGTGTGCACTCAAGATCCGCGCTCGCTGCAGTTCTCGGTGCTGACCCGATTGCAGCAGCACGCGCGCTCGCAGAGAAACACCCCGAGCAGATCAGCGTGCGTGCAGCCTGGGCGTCATCGCCTGTGCCTGTCACCTCGATACAAAAGCCGCCGGAACTTTCGAGCCGTGAGTTGCATCGACATATCGATCAGGGACTGATGGTCGGCAGCTTCAGTCGATTGATCGCAGGTGCCGCCGACGAGCAAGCACAGGATCACGATGACCGGCCGTCCCCTGTCTCCGCCAGCGACTCACCGCGCGAGGAGATCGCGGCTATTTTCCGGCTGCCGGGGGGCGCCGCAACCGGCACGGCGCTGCACGCCGTACTCGAGCATGTCGATTTTCGTCGAGCAGAGACGCTGCCATCGCTGGTTGCTCAATACTTTGCTCCGCTTTTGCTCGACGAAGCCATGCATGCTGCCGTTCGCAAGCAACTCGAAATGCTTCTCGAGCATCCACTGTCAGCTGGAGATCGTGTGGTGCGTCTGGCAGATGTCGGACTCGACGACCGAATCAACGAAGCGGAGTTTTACTACCCGATCAAATCGTTCACGCCACGCCAACTCGCCGCGGTCTGCAAACTCGGCTCCGACAAGGCGATTCCCGACAGCATCCAGCGTCTGCAGTTCAACCCTGTAGAGGGTTATCTACGCGGTTTTATGGATCTGGTGTTTCGACACGAGGGTCGCTACTACCTCGCCGATTGGAAATCGAATTGGCTGGGCAATTCGACGGGCGATTACACGCCAGCACATCTGGATCGTGCAATGACGGATAACTTTTATAATCTGCAGTCCTGGCTTTACGCGCTGGCGCTCGAACGATTTCTGTCAAAACGCCTGCCCGTTTATCGATACGAAGATCATTTCGGCGGGATTTTCTACATCTTCGTGCGCGGACTCGATCCTTCGGCAACCGAGCGCGGCGTGCACTTTGCAAGACCGACGCCAAAGTTTCTGCGCAGTCTTGGCGAGGTGATTTTCGACCGAGGCAGCACGGGCAATGAACGCTGATCTCGAAAGCTTTCTGGGACAAGAGGGCTTCTCGACCCTCGATCGCCACTTCGCGCGGCAGGTCGTTCTTCGCGCCAACGAAAACTCCAAGCTCATCGGACCCGCCGCGGCTTTGACGAGTCTGGTGCTGCGACAGGGTCATATTTGTCTCGATCTGTCGCGAGCACCCAAAATGGCCGAGACGGCGGTGCCAAGTCTCACGCCCTGGCCCAGCGTAGATGTCTGGCGCGAGGATCTCTCTCGCAGCGGGGTAGTGGCGGTTGGCGAGCCTCGCTTTCTGCCTTTGGTACTCGACAGTGGCAACAGGCTGTATCTGCATCGCTACGAAGAGTACGAACGCCGCGTAGCCGAGGCGATTCTCCTGCGTATTTCTGCCGGTCGCTTCAGAGTCATCATCGGTGGGCCAGGCACAGGCAAAACCACTCGTATCATCGATGATCTTCAGGCTGTCGCCGCGCGCGAGCCATCACCGCGCATCGCACTCGCGGCGCCGACAGGCAAAGCAGCGAATCGCATGGAGGAAAGCCTGCGCCGCGGAATCGAGCGTCTCGCATTATCCGATGAACAGCGTGCGCGCCTGCCCCGCTCCGCTTCGACCTTGCACCGCCTGCTCGGCGCACGCAGCGACTCGGCATTTTTCAAGCACGATGCGGAGAATCCGCTGCCGATTGACGTGTTGATCATCGATGAAGCCTCGATGGTCGACCTGCCCTTGATGGCAAAGCTGTTCGCGGCTCTCAAGTCCACCGCGGAGGTTGTGCTCGTCGGCGATCCCCATCAACTTGCATCGGTCGAAGCCGGGGCAGTCCTTGCCGACATTACTGCTGCCGCCAGCAAAAACCCTGCACTCGCAAGCACCCGCATTTCTTTGCAAAAGCAATATCGCCATGGACCTCGGAGCGGCATCGGTCGTCTGTGCAACGCCATCCGCGATGGCGACGGTGAACAGGCTCTGGCACTGCTGAATTCAGCAGAGTACGACGACATATGTCTCATCAACCCGCCAGAGCGCACACTGTTGGAGCGCAAGCTGTTCGCAGATACACTGCAAAAATCAGCAGCGGTCGCGAGCCTGCGTGTCGCACTCGCGCAAAAAGAGCCGGCGGCCATGCTGGCAGAGCTGGCTGCCAGTCGCATCCTCTGCCCACTGCGTCGCGGTCCTTTCGGAGTCGAAGCTATCAATGAAATCATTGAGCAACTTTTCGACTCTGAAGGACTCATACGGCGTGCTGGCAGACTCTACGAGCGGCGGCCGATCGTGGTCACGCGTAATGACCATGGACTGCAGCTCTACAACGGCGACAGCGGCATCGTCACACGCGATCCGCAGGATGGCAGGCTCAAGGCTTGTTTTATGGCGTTTGATGGCGCGCTGCGCACCGTGTCGGCACTGAGACTGCCGCCGCATGAGTCTGCCTTCGCAATGACCGTACACCGCAGCCAAGGATCGGAGTTCGATCGGGTACTTATCCTGCTACCGCCGACGCCGAACCCGATCATGACGCGCGAGCTGCTGTATACCGCAGTCAGTCGTGCCCGCTCGAAGGTCGAAATCTGGGGCAATCCGCAATCTGTGCTCGACGCTTGCAAACATACCGTCGAACGAACGTCGGGCCTGGTTGATCGATTACTTTGATTGCTGCCAAAGACGCGCGGCACCGCGCACCCCAGAGGAATCTCCCCACTGGGCACGCACCAACCTTGAATCCCACACGTCCGAGAAAACATGACGGCGAATCAATGTCGGCAGGCGTTCATAAAGCTCGTCGATATTCGCCATACCGCCGCCCAGGACGATCACGTTCGGATCAATCAAATTGATGACGCTGGCGAGGGCACGCGCAAGGCGATCGACGTAACGATCGAAGGCGGCGACAGCAGCCGACTCACCACGCCGCACGCCAGCCATGATTTCTTGACCGGTGAGCGCGATGCCCGTGGCAGCCAAAAAATCGCGTTGCAAACCCGAGCCCGAAATCCAGGTTTCAAGACAACCTCGTTGACCGCACCAACAGCTCGCTGACTCGCGCAGCTCCGACTCCTCCGGCCACGGCAACGGGTTATGTCCCCACTCCCCGCCTATGCCGTTCGCGCCCTCGATGAGTTTGCCGTCGACCACGATGCCACCACCGCAACCTGTACCGATGATGACTGCAAAAACCACGCGGGCTCCTGCGGCCGCACCGTCCACGGCCTCTGACAGGGCCAGACAATTGGCATCGTTGCTGTAGCGGACGGCTTTGCCGAGAATCTGCTCGAGATCCTTCACGAACTCTCGACCGTTCAGGTACTGCGTGTTCGAGTTGCGCAACAAACCCGTGCGCGGCGAGAACGATCCCGGACCACCGACACCCACATGTTCGACAGCCGCCGTGTTCGCCTCGATCTCGCTGACGAGCTCGCGAACCGCTGCAAGCGCTGAGGGGTAGTCCGCCGGCGTGGCTACACGCCGGCGGACCCTCGGCACACCTTGCGCATCAAGCGCAGCAGCCTCGATTTTGGTGCCGCCGAAGTCGACGCCTATCAGCGGCAGGTCTTTGCGAGCGAGCTCGAGTGACATGCCGACAGCATAACCGCGAAGACTCAGGTTCGATCGAGGTTCATCACCTTGTCCCAGACCTTGACGAAGTCGCGTACGAACTTTTCTTTGCCATCGTTCGCAGCATAGACCTCGGCCACCGCCCGCAGCTCGGAATTCGAGCCGAACACCAGATCGACCGGAGTTGCCGTCCACTTGGCCTTGCCCGTCGTACGATCAACGCCTTCGTATACACCCTCGGTGCTCGTCGACTTGCGCCATGCGGTCTGCATGTCGAGCAGATTGACGAAGAAATCGTTGGAGAGCGTCCCCGGACGAGCCGTCAACACACCATGCGTAGTCTGCGCGTGGTTCGCACCGAGCGTCAGCAGATTGGCCCGATCGACCAGCGCCTCGGCAGGCGAGAGGTAGTTACCCTGGCCATAGAAGTTGCGGAATCCATCGGCGGTCGGTTCCAGCGGACGGAACGAGGCCACATCGGTCTGCGCTTGCGACGCATCCATGCGACCCGGCGTAAACGGCACTTTGACCTCGACACCTGAGCGCTTCGCCGACTGCTCGATCGCCACCACGCCGGCGAGCACGATCAGATCCGCCATCGAGACCTTTTTGCCGCCGTTTTGAGTGCCATTGAAATCTCGCTGAATGGACTCGAGCTGCTTGAGGACCCGAGCAAGCTCAGCCGGATCATTCACCGCCCAAGTATTCTGCGGGTCAAGTCGCACGCGGGCGCCATTCGCACCACCACGCATGTCGGTGCCACGATAGGTCGACGCCGACGCCCAAGCCGTACGCACGAGCTCAGCCGTTCCCAGACCCGACGCAGCGATACGCGACTTCAGCTGCGCGATATCTTTGGCGTCGACCAGCGGGTGATCGACCGCAGGGATCGGATCTTGCCAAACGAGTACCTCGGCGGGGAACTTCGAACCGAGATAGCGGGTGCGCGGCCCAAGATCGCGATGGGTCAATTTGAACCAGGCGCGGGCGAAAGCATCAGCGTACTGATCCGGGTTCTTGCGGAATCGCTCAGCGATCTTGCGATATTCAGGATCGAACTTCAGCGACAGATCCGTCGTGAACATGATCGGCGGATGACGCTTGGTCGGGTCGTGTGCATCCGGCACGAGATTCCACGCACCCTTGTCGGTGGGCACCCACTGGATGGCGCCACCCGGGCTACGGCTCTGCTCCCAGTCAAAAGTGAAAAGATTGTCGAGGTACTGCGTGGTCCAAGCGATCGGATTCGCCGACCATGCACCCTCGAGACCACTTGTCGCGGTGTCGGCGCCCTTGCCCGTGCCGCACTTGTTTTTCCAGCCAAAACCCTGTTCCTCGACAGCGGCCGCGGCAGGCTCTGCACCAACACACTTGGACGGATCGTGAGCGCCGTGCGCCTTGCCGAAGGTGTGACCCCCTGCAATGAGCGCTACAGTTTCTTCGTCATTCATCGCCATGCGTCCAAAGGTCTCGCGAATGTCGCGAGCCGCAGCGAGCGGATCAGGCTTGCCGTTCGGACCCTCGGGGTTCACATAGATCAGCCCCATCTGCACGGCGCCAATCGGCTTTTGCAGCTTGCGATCGCCACTGTGTCGAGTGTCGGCGAGGAACTTGCCCTCCGGGCCCCAGTAAGTGATGTCCGCTTCCCAGTCGTCGGCGCGTCCACCCGCGAAACCAAAAGTTTTGAAACCCATGGATTCGAGAGCGACATTGCCCGTCAGCACCACCGCGACCGTCGCCGAGCCGATAGGTACCTGCGCTGTGCCAAGCCATGCGAATGAAGAACGGACCATAGTGACCATAATCTGCCGGCCACCAAGCCTGTGATGTGGTCATCAGCGCCGCGACGTCCTTCTTCACGGCATCGAGATCGAGTTTCTTGAATTCTTCGGCGTAGTTGAAATTGTCGCCGAAGGGGTTCGACTCGGCGCCGTGCTGCCGCAGCGGTCGCAGGTCGAGCTTCTCCGGCCACCAGAATTGGTTGGACGCGTTGGGCCCGGCCGCAGCAGCCGGAGCGGCATGCAGTGCCGAAGCAGCAGTGAGCACTGCCGCGATGATCATCGAGGTCGCGTTGAGTCGCATGGTAAAAACTCCAAACAAAAGATCGAGGCCGTCAAGGATGTCGAACAAGACATGCCCTCTTGAAATTGACTGTTTGGATTTTGGGGATAGATGAAATCTATCGCCGTGCGGCAACGCGCCCTGTGCGGGTAACGCCGCAAGCCCGATTGCTATCGGTTCAACGCGGAGTGATCGCGGGTATCCCGCATGAACAGGTAGACGATCAGCGAGGTCGCGATGCAAGCGGTCAGGTAGTAATAAAACCAACTCTCGCGCCCAATCGACTTGAACCACAACGCCACCGACTCGGCACTGCCACCGAACAGCGACACCGTGATGGCATAGGGCACGGCCACGCCTGTGGCGCGTACATGAGTCGGGAAGAGCTCTGCTTTGACGATGGCATTGATCGAGGTGTAACCCGAAACAATCACCCAAGCGAAAGCCAGAAACAAAAACGCATGCCACGGCGTCGAGGCACTCTGCAGTGCCGTCAGCAAAGGCACGGTCAACAAAGTTCCGGCGATGCCAAAACCCACCAGCAAGGGACGGCGACCCACCACGTCAGAAAGAGCGCCGTAGATCGGCTGTAACAACATCGCAAACAACAACGAACCCGCAGTCACCAACGTGGTTTCGACGTCAGTGAGTTTGACCGTCAGCTTGAGATATTTCTGCATGTAGGTCGTGTAGGTATAAAACGCAACCGTACCGCCCAAGGTAAGACCGACGACCAGCGCCGTTTCGCGCGGATGTTCAAGCAGAGCACGCAGCGAACTACCGGCGGCCTTGTTGCTTGGGCGCGCCCGTTCGAAGAATTCGGTCTCCTGCAGATTGCGGCGCATGAGCGCAGCGACCACCGCAAGCAACGCACCGATCACGAACGGAATGCGCCATCCCCAGTCCATCAGCTGCTCGCGTGAGAGAATGAATTGCTGAAGAACCAGCAGCACAAGCAGAGCGCAGAGCTGTCCGCCGATCAAGGTTACGTACTGAAAACTCGAAAAGAATCCGCGATGTCGCGGATGCGCGACCTCACTGAGATAGGTCGCACTCGCACCATATTCACCGCCCAAGCTCAGACCCTGCAGAATTCTCGCAGCCAACAGCACAGCAGGCGCCAAGGCACCCACCATGGCGTAGGTGGGTGCAATGGCGATAATCAGTGAGCCGAAGCACATCAGTGCTACTGACAGTGTGAGCGCGGTACGACGCCCACGACGATCCGCAATCTGCCCAAAGATCATGGCGCCCAGTGGTCTCACCACAAAGCCCAGCGCAAAGAGCACTGCCGCGTTCAACTGCTGAACGACTGGATCGTCACCCGGAAAGAACAGGTGCGCAAAGAACAGCGCAAAAGCTGCGTACGCGTAGAAGTCGTACCACTCGACGAGATTACCGATCGAGCCAATGAAAACAGCCTTGCCGCGCCGACGCATCTCGAGCGCGTTGCTCGATGCGTCGGGCGGCTCAGACAAGGGCTGTGACTTCAGAAGCTCTTCGAGAGCGTGGCATAGACATATCTGCCCGTCGCATTCGCAAGGCTGCCGAAGTAGCCGAAGTTGGTCGATGTAATCGGCGGATCTTTATCTTCGATATTGCGAACGCCGAGACGGAGTGA
>Ga0194129_10004930_pt1 | contig 17396 bp, 16 predicted proteins | sample TA2KigCa35mmetaG_FD_150862 | JGI IMG/M metagenome (GOLD analysis project Ga0194129, IMG submission 150862) | Freshwater microbial communities from Lake Tanganyika, Tanzania - TA2015038 Kigoma Deep Cast 35m | ecosystem: Environmental > Aquatic > Freshwater > Lake | place: Tanzania: Lake...
TTATATTTCATTACATTTTTGCATTCTCGCATTTTATTTGCTTTTCCGACTGCGGACTCGCAATCTACCAATGTCTTCTTTACCTTTGCAACAAAACTATCCTTTATTTTAAAATACTTGGTCTTATCAGGATTTTCAACTGGTTTTACGACTGGCTTTTCAATAGGCTTAAGACTATTCTTCTTACTCTGGCTTCTGGTAACGACGGGCATATTATTTAAAACTTTTGGTTAACAATTCAATCAATCTTTAATTTATGCTTTTCATTATTGAGAGAAAAAGGATTTCAATTTTTTTTCCACTTTTATAAAAAGTGGAGCAAAAATTTAAGCAAATAGTAGAAAAAATTTTTATAAATTTTTATTTTAATATTTTTTATTTTTATCGGTTTGTCGGCTTACATGTTGTCAATTTGGTAGTGATGATTTATGAGTCCAACCGAGAAATTGGTTTGTCTTTCATTTTTCGCATAGGCAACGGTTGTTGCTGTTACCTTAAACCCATTCTCGCGCAAATAGTTATACAACTCAATGTTATTCTTCTTGATTGTAGCATTAAATAATATGTCATAAACATCAGTATTTTTTCTTGCGATGTTGTCAAGATTTTCATTAGAAAGGTCTCGGACTCGCGCGCCAGTTAATCGCTCAAATGTTTGGATATTTTCCAAGGGCAAACCCAACAAAATACTATGTAGTAACGTGTTTAGCGGGTTTTCAATCTCAAAATAGTTATTTTCAAACAAATATGTCAAATTTTTAGGATTTCTAAGCGCGTATGTCAAGTTGAATTTTATTTCTTGCGTAGGCTTTTCTCTCTTTATCCACTCGATAACATATATTAATTGCTCCAAACTACCTTTTGCCGCAAGTTCTTCCAATGTTGACGAGACAATAAATAATTTGTTTGCGCTTAAAATGATTTTGGTTGATTCTAAGCACTGATTTTCAAATGATGTTGTAAGCAAATGTGCGGTTTTAACGGAGCATCCAGCATCTATTCCAGCCTGTAAAATTTCTATATTGTTATTTACGACCGCATAATATAGCAAACTAAACACACTACAATAATTTTGCGCATCAGCAATGGCGGTTTCATTGGATTGAACCTTCCACTTAAACAACTCCACGTAATTGAGTTTCATACAGTTCATAATTAGTGCGCGCTCATTTGTCTCTAATAACTCGCGAATTTGCATTCCAAGCCAAGTATTATTTTTATTTGGAAGTCGCACCGGCGCCGAGTTGGGATTTTCATTATAAAATTTGTCTACATTTGCGAATATTTGTATATTTGTCTCTTCTGAATAACCAAAATTAAAATCCGCACCAATAATGCGATCAATATCATCATATGAATTAATTTCAATTGAAATCGCGTTATTCATATAAATATCTAAACAGGGAAACGTAATTTCCTCAGGATACATTTCCTTAAATTCCTTAAATTGTCTTGAACTGATAATCCAAGCAGGAAGAGTCTCAATGGGGTAATCGATTTGCATTTTACTTAATAAGTTGTGGTTCTAATGATTAGTTTATGCCTTTTGTAACTGATTTAAAAAGCATTTCAATTTTTTTATCCACTTTTAAAAAAAGTGGAGCAAAAAAGTATGTGAAATGTGCATATAATGTATGAAAAAATTTTTGGCTCTACCTTTTCTTACGCAGTTGCCTTTGGCTTAAAGGTGGAAAAAAGGATACCCTTATGGGCGACTTACGCTTACTGCAGCCTTAAAATATACAAAATATAAAATACAAAATAATATATATACGTTTTGACTCCACCTTTTCTAAAGGTGGATCTTTGTGTTATCGTTATCAAAAACTCTTTGATTTAACTCATCCCAATTATCGCTATCGAAAACTTTCTCAGGCTTTTTATATTCAACCTCTCCATCAACCCACTTACCCTTTAGTTTTCCATCATTATAGAACTCACCGACAAAAGTTTTATTGGTTTTGTGGTCATAATCAATGCCTTGTCCGTTAAACTTACCTTCTCTAAACTCTCCCTTGTAATAGTCGCCAGTGCCGTAATGATACTCGCCATATCCGTGCTGATTGTTATTCTTGAAATCGCCTTCATAATAAGGCACCATTTTTTCATAAGTTCTCTCGAAAATTTGTCTACCGTATCCATTTGCTAGTCCGTCTACAAAGGTACATTCAATAACAGAATGTTCTTGTAATATCTTTCCTTCAAAGTCTTTTGACTTGTTTTTGATAAATTCCACAGCGCCCTTACCATTCGGCGCGCCATTTTTCCATTCGCCCTTATATCTCTTTGTATCATTATCCATATAGTACCACTTATTTACGTCTCTGTCTTCGTCTTCTAAGGGCTCTTCTTCAGGCAAAAGCGCAGTCGCAACTTCATTTAACGTCATTGGCTTGAAATTTTCTGGAATTTTTCCCTCCGACAAGTTGATTTTCGAGTAGTCAACATCCTTATATCTATTCCAAAAGTCATTTACAAAATTTTTTCTCGCATTATTTTTTTCCTTCGTCCATTCTCTTACCCTTTCGGCGCAAGACTCTTGAGTTGTTGTATACTTCTTAATTAAATCGTCAATATATGCAGCCCATCTCTTATAGTTAAAGATGTAGATGAAATAACTAATAATAATCATCATCCATTTACAGATGTTAACCTTAACAGTGTCCTTAGTAGCGTTGTTAGTAAAAGTAGCGTTCATTTTTGCAATGTAAATCTGTTATAATATTATGCTTTACACTAATAAAAAAAATTAGTATTTCAATTTTTTTTTAATTAATAATTAAATTAAATATAAATTATACAATATATACATTTGGCAAATCAAGATTTGTATTTTCGTTAAAGCAAGAATCAAATGTTAAATGTTGAATCGCGGAATTTGTGAAATCGCAATTCATAAACGAGCAGTTCAAGAAAATAACGTGCATAAAACGACACTTTTCAAAATTAACATTAACAAAAGTAGCCCGTTGAATAGTAAGCGGCTCTTTTTCTGTAAATTGAAATGAATATGAAGGAATGGTGCAGTTTTCAAATGTTCCGTATGAAAATCTGTATAGACATGGGTCTTCTGGATTATATGTAAATTTCCAAATGTCGCTTTGAATTTTTGTTTCGCAACCATTTTTTTCTAAGTATCTTGCAATTTCCATATCATCATACTCATTTAATGGGGTTTCCTTTTCCTTTGCGTCTTTATTTTCCTCTACAACTTCGTCGTCTTCCTCATTTAAATACTCTGGATTGTGAAATCCTAAACCAATATGAGGAACACTCGCCAGTTGCTCTACAAAATTGTTGCATATTGAAGGCTTCATTTCCTCCAAAACTACAGCATTATTAACGCTAACGCTGTCATATACCCACCATTCAAAGTTTTCGCCATTCACAGCATTACAAATTAAATCCATAATTTCCTTGATTAAAGGTCTGTCAAGTTCCCGAAATCGCACTTCAATATTTTTATTAAATATAGTAACTTTATAATTATTTAAACAGACTTCTCTTTCATCATCACTAAATTCAAGCATTAAAGCCATACCAACATTATTATAAATTTCTTCAATATAATCAGGGTTAAATCTGACATTTGCGGTGTAAGGGAAAGTATTATCAAAGAGAGACATCTTATAAATAAATAAATAAATAGGTTTTAACTGGTTTTCAATAGTATTCTAATGCTTTTTTGTAAGTGTAAAAAAAGTGTTTCAATTTTATTATCCACCTTTTAAAAAGGTGGAGCCAAACTTATATTTTTTTACTACTTTTAACTGAAATGGTTTCCATATTTATTATAAAGGTGAAAAAAAGGTTACCCTTATGGGTGCTTACGCTTACTGCAGCCTTATAAATATAATACAAATATATAAAATTTTTATTTACGACAGATTTCACGCCCTTTTAAAACCTCTGGTGACCCAAACTCAAAGGTTTCATTGAACTGATATGTTACACAGTCATACGTATCCGAAATTTCCTTGAACGCATTATTACAATATTCTCTTAGCCCCTCAATTTCCTTATACAATTCCTGAAATTTATGATTACCATTTTTCGTTTTTGACAGGTCTTCAATCATTCTATACACAATATCCGCTAAAGTTGTTTCTGCGAACTGCAAAATATTGAAAATCTCGGTTTGCTTTCTGTCCTTCTTGTCATTTCGTTGCACCATCGTTTTGAACTTTTCTTCAGTGATTTCTCCGCTCAGGAATTGAATGCGCAACTTTTCATTATTCTTTATGACATCAATTCTGAATCTGGGCAATTCAATTTGCCTATTATGAATAGCGTGTTGAATAATATCAGACATATTTTTATAATTTGGGTCATACTTGGCAATTTGATTATATGTACTATTAGGATCACGCTCTCGCCAATATAAGTTAGAATGACAATTTGTTCTTCTAGCATTTTCTAGTTGGTCGTAAGTGCGATGAGTAAGGGTATTATCGTGGCAGGCAACTCGAACAACACCTTCTGCTTCAGTCAGAAAATTGCGCTCACCATTACCACGTTTCCACTCAAAATAGTGGGGATTATGAATAGTAGTTTCGCGAGCACCAGTTCTCCAACTAAAAGCGGTGTGACAATTTGTGCACCAAATTTGGTCGCAACCTGAAATCTTAAATATTCTAGTTTGGCAGCCAGGACAAGGCTTTGTCTCCTTTTCTAGCAGTTGAGCGGTAGCCACGTTTTCTTCCTTACACACGTGTTCAGATGCGGAATTTGCATTAATAATTTCGTGGCAACTTTTACATACATTGGCATCGCAAATGCCGCAAATGAACTTTGAATTTAAGAAACCGCGACATCCGACTCCAGGACAAGCGCGAACGTAATGACACTTTTCCTTAGGCTTGTTATTATTATTTTCATTTCTTCTTCTTTCCACGTCAATATCATTTCTTTCATCTTTTAACTTGGCAACCTCTGCTTCAAGTTCTCTAATTTTTTCTTGTAATTGCTTCTTCTTCTCCTTCAATCTATTATCTTTTACTGCACCCTCAACTAGCGGCTGAGTTGATGGTAACAAACTTTTTTCGCGCTCATATAACACATTTTCCATATGAGTCTTAAATCTTCCAGTCATAAAAGCGCTGCCTAATTGCGCACGCATAAACTTTCTACTCCAATCCTTTCCGCACGCCACATTCATACACTTGGGAACAGTTTGCTCCAATATATAGGTCTCGCAGCAGTTATTACACGCGGCAAAATCACAGAAACCACAAGTGACATTACGGCACTCCTCATTATACTCGTTAAAGCAAATATTACAGGACATTTTGTTATAAATAAACGTTGATACGGTTGAATACTAGTTATAGTTATACAAATGAGTAGCAAATAAAAAAGCATTTCAATTTTTTTCCACCTACATATAAATATGGGAGCCAAAAAGTAAGTTAGTTAATTACAAATATACAAATAAATACAATATAATTAATCGTCCCAAGTGTGTCCGCAGTCAGCGCATTTATAAAATCGAGTAAATTCTCCGTAGCCGTGCGAAATGCTGCCTTGACGCTCGTATGTGTTACGATGTTTACAGCAAGTTTTTATTGGTTTCTTCAATTTTTTTTGAAGGTTATTCAGTTGTTCTTTCAGTGCAGTCAATCCAATTTCGTCAGCGTATTTTTGCATTTTTATTTCGCAGATTTTTATTTGAACATATACGTCATCGATTTCTAATGTAATCCGAGCCTTATTTTCGTTATGAATTCTAATGTCTTCAGCAATTTGAATAAGCGATTCTTGATATTCGCGTTCTTCGGCTTCCTTTGCTAACCTTTCGGCTTCTTTTTTGGCAGCGCGTGCCTTGGCAGCATTGGAACGATTTTGTCTTATTAATTCCTTATCGCGATCTTGTAATTCTTGAAGATAATTGGTTATTTCATGTCTTTCTTGTTCGGAATTGACCTTTGACCGAACTAAATTTTTTCTGGCTACCCAGTAGTTCCAAATGTCTGTCAATTCGTTTCTAGTTTTAATAGTGTTAACGTCTTGGAATTGTTCCATTGTGTTAAGTTGAGTGTTGCGTGTTAAATTTAAAATATTAATAATATATTGTTGTTATGCTTTCAAATGTGGTGCTAACAAAGTATTTCAATTTTTTTATACACTACATAAAATGAAAGCAAACCTATTATTTACTAAAAATTTATAAGTGGTAATAAATATATTGAAAAATAGGTTGCCCTTATGGGCGCTCACGCTTACTTGCAGCCTAATATAAAATACAATACAATATATAAATATGTTTATAGTGAAAATACTTACCTATTAAATACAATTCTATTCTCCATTTGACACCATTTTCCAATGATTTCACGTAACACACGACCTTCCAGTTGGTCGCGCGTTGCCTGATTCGAGAAATAGATGGCAATCCTAAATAAAGTTTAATATATTATATAAATTATGATATTGTAATATCTTTAATGGTGTATTACATTCACCACAATCTAATGCTTTTTTATGAAATTCATTAATAGCTTCTTCTTTTGTAAATAATAAATCATTTAATAAATAATCAATAAATATTTGAACTAGCTCTTTTCTCTCTTTTCTCCAACACAATATATGAAGTGGTGTATTATCAAATAAAGTATCTTTAACAAATATATTAAATTTTTTACTTTTTATTATATATTTAATATTATCTATTGGTTGTTCAGAAAATAAATGATGAATAGGATAATATCCTGCATACCATCCATGTGCCTCATGTAATTTTGGAGAATTTGAATTAAGTAAATGTTTTATTATTTTTATATCAGTACAATAACTACATATTTCAGTTATAAAATCATTAGAATTATCAATAATATTTATAATAAAATTTGAATTATTTTTATTATCAATAATATTATATCTATTATACATTTTTAATTAAAAGTATAGGTTTATGGTTTATTTGTGTGCATTGAATAAATTATGGTTTATTTGTGTGCATTGTCTTACTATACAAAAAAAGATTTCAATTTTTTAACAATTAAAATAATATATTTTAATTTTAAATATATTATTTTTATAAATATTTTATACAAAAGCATATCCTCAATATTTTAAAAGGTCATTACCATAAAACTTTTAATATACTTATTTTTCATTCTTTTCAAGTTCCGCTAGTCTTTCCATTTCTTTTAGTTTAATTCTATTATCATATCTCTCTTTCTCTTTTCTTATACGATATTCTCGAGCATATTCACGTTTATTTGCACAATATACAGTATTGTCAGTGTCAAGCAAATAATCGCCTCCAGGAGTGCCCTTAGCAACATGTTTGCCCTCAGCATTAATGCGCTTCACTCGAACAATCTTGGTTTCAACGGGAGGGTCTAGAAAAGCATCGAGATAAGGATATTTAGATTCCTCTTTTTTTAGGCTTTTTTGCTGTTTTTTCGCCTCTCTCTCGCGTTGCCTTTCGAGTATTCTCATCTCCCTTTGAATCTCCTTTTCACTCAATTTTTGCGCCTTTTCTTGCTCCTTTGCAAATTTATAAGCCTCTTTTTGTGCTTGTCTTGCTTGCTTTTTGGCCTCCTTTTGTGCCTGTTTTATGGCTTTATTTTCCTCCGATTTTGCCTTCACTATTTCCTTTACTTTTTGCGGGTCAAGAAGCTGTAAAGCAGACACAATACGCTCTCTATATTCAGAGCGGTCTCTGACTTCAGAACTATACTTCTCAGCACACGCGTAGGACATTGTAATCTTAATAGTTTAAACTTAATAAATGTAATATCTTATGCAGCAAAATGTGCTCTGAAAAAGCATTTCAATTTTTTTCTTTCCAAGCCATAAATGAATAACACTAAAAATTTATAATTATCCACCTTTGAGAAAGGTGGAGCCAAAGGGTATATCCATCCGAATTATCCATCCGAATTATCCATCCGGTATATCCATCCGAATTATCCATCCGAATTATCCATCCGAATTATCCATCCGAATTATGAGCGAATTATGCATATATATTAGCAAGTAAAGGAGGGGTCTTAGGGCTGGCTGCGCTGAAGACCTTGGTTCCCTAAATATGAATTTTTAGTAAAGTGTAAAATAAAGGGAATGAAAAAAAAATTGAAATACTTTTTTAGCCAGTAGAGTAAGGCATAATAATTTAAGTCATTAAGTTTAAAACTATATCAAGTTACAAGTAATTAAGTTAAGAATGTCCGCTATTATGTCCGAGTTTAACGCTTCTGTTTTCATTTCCGAGCAGTTGAATCGCATGATTATTAATGCCGCTCAGGATTTGGCAAAGAGATCGGTGGCAGAATGTGCTACCAGGTATAATTTCGATGCTGAGGATGCTTTCAAGCTTCTTGGTCTCCAGAATGTTCGCATGGAACGCAGTAAGCCTCTTGCACCTAAGAAGGCTCCTAAGGAGAAGGCTGTGAAGGCTGCTTTCCCTCTTCCTTTTAACGGTTTATGTGCTGCTAACTGCTGCTCTGCTTTACGTCAGAACCAGGGTCTATATACTCAGTGCACTGCGGCTCCTAAAAAGGGCCAGGTGTTCTGCAAGGCTTGCCAGTTGAATGCTGATAAGAATGGTGGAGTGCCTGAATATGGTACTATTGCTATGCGTCAGGCTGCTGGTTTGTATGAGTATGTTGATCCTAAGGGTCGCAAGCCTGTTTCCTTTACTAAGGTGATGAAGAAGTATAAGATCGACCAGGCTGCTGCTGTTGAGGAAGCGGCTAAGTTCGGTATTGTTATCGCTGAAGAGCACTTCGTCGTCCCCGCTGAGACTTCAAAGGGTAGACCTAAGAAGGAGAAGGTACAAGCGCAGCGTGAGAAGGGTGCTAAGGGTAGACCTAAGAAGGCTAAGAAGATGCTGCAGATTGAGGGAGATGAGGATGATCTCTTCGCTAGTCTGGTTGCTGACGCTAATGCTGCTACTACTGCGGAACCTGAGAAGAAGAAGCGCGGAAAGTCCGATGAGGAGAAGGAACAAGAGCGTATCGCTAAGGAAAATGAGAAAAAGGAGAAGGAGGCTAAGCGCGCTGCTGAGAAGGCTGAAAAGGAGGCTAAGGAGGCTGCTGAGAAGGCTGCTAAGGCTGCTAAGGCTGCAGAGGAGAAGGCTGCTAGAGAGGCTAAGAAGAAGGCTGAGGAGGATGAGAAACTTGCTAAGAAGGCGGCTGCTGAGTTAGCTAAGAAGGAGAAGGAGGCTAAGTTGGCTGCTGAGAAGGCTGAGAAGGAAGCCGCTAAGGAAGCTAAGAAGTCTGCTAAGCCTGCTGCTAAGCCTGAGCCTAAGGAGCCTGAGCCTAAGGAGCCTGAGGTAGAGGAGGAGCCTGATGTTGTGAAGAAGATCGAGTTCGAGGGCAAGAAGTATTTGAAGTCTAAGAAGACCGGTATTGTTTATGATTACACCGAGTATGTGAAGAACGGCGAGCAGGTTATTGTTGGAAAGTGGAATGATGCTAAGAATAAGATCGACTTCGCTAACGATAAGGAGGAGGAAGAGGAGGAATATGCTATGTAAGTCCACTTTTAGAAAAAGTGGAGCAAAAATGGTAAGAAAAAGGTAAGTATAAATTTGTATATTATCCACTTTTAAAAAAAGTGGAGCAAAAAGTATATTTGTATATTGTTTATTTATGTAATTTAATTTAATATATAGAGGGCACAAGGCTCGCAGAGACTGCTTTGTAACCTCATTTTTTCCACCTTTTTTTAAAGGTGGAGCCAAAAAGTATTGCTGACTGCTGCTCCAAGGGCACCGAGCGGTAATGGCTGCAAGCCAAAGGCGATTGTTAACACTTAAATTTAAGTATAATACTCAGGAAAAAATTTATTCTTGGCTTTTTTATTTAATTATTAAGTTAATGTGGTTAAGATGACAGACTATTTATGGCATTGTGGTCCATAATTATAGTCATATATATTTATAACATATCTATCGGCATTATTAAACTCATCCTTGCATTCTTCGCCAATATAATAGAGTCCGGATTCTAAGTCGAAGACGGCCGTTGGTAAGTCGGGATTAGGCGTCGGGTTAATAGTAGCATTTCCATAAATACCTTTAATACAAGCAAAGATATTGCGCAGGCCAATGGCAGTCCATACTTTATTCTGATTCATTTCTACTAGTTAATAAATAATTTGATAACTTATTTTAAATAAGTAATAATAAATTCAATTTTATTTTAAAATTGATTTTATTTAAAATATTCTCTCTTCATCTCATAAATAAAAACAAAATGTCTCTTATAATTGAAGAAAACGTATTGTATTGCGACCTTGATGGAGTCTTAGCAGACTTTGAAGCAGGTGTCAAAGAGAGAATGAAAAAATATCCATATGAATTAAAGTCAAATCATATGTGGATAACCTTAAGAAAAATTCCGAAATTTTATGCAAACTTGCCTTGGATGCCAGAAGGTAAAGCACTATGGGCTGCTATTAAAGATTATAATCCGGTCATCTTAACCGGATGCCCTAGGGGTGGCTGGAGTGAGGACGATAAACGCGCTTGGTGTGCTAGAGAATTGGGTCCTGAAATAAAGGTAATAACATGTAAAACAGATGATAAACCATTATACTGTGGTGAAGGCGATATTTTAATAGATGATCGCGATGTAATAAAGGATGAATGGATTGCGAAGGGCGGTAAATACGTCCATTATGCTGAGGGTAATTTAGAATATTATGTTAATTTAATTAAAGAATATATTTAAGTTTAAAGGTTGCACCTTTCTGTTGCTTAATGTTGCTATTAATTATTCAGAACCTTTGTCTACAACGACTTGTTTTAAAATGTTTTTAATAATTTTTTCATTCTTTTCAAAATCGTTGTCTCCTTTACCACCCATAGTTTCATAAACTATGCTATGATATTGGTCTCCAAATTTTGAGTGATATGACATACAATCCGGATGTGCTTCTCTATACTTTGGTAACATTTTCATATTTTTTGAAACAACCTTTTTAATAAACTTATGCATTATAGTCCTATCTTCGTCTTTTTCCCATTTATTTTCATCTTTAATATAAATTGTTTCTCTCTTCTTGTCCGTGCAATGAACTGGTCTTTTTGTAACATCTAATTCCTTAAGATTCTTAACAATAATATTAGTTATTCCTTCTATATAACCCTTTTCACCAACATTAATTAAATCAGATAATTCCATTTTGAGAGAATCAATAAAATCAGTCATATTCATTGCATCTTTACAAGTATCATTTAAAAAGAATTGAAGGTTAAATGCTTTGTTATGAGAGTTGGTAGTAGTATTATGACTATTATTATGTGTTCCATTTTTTACAATTTCCAATAATTCCTTATTTTGTTTAATTAATTCAATAACTAATTGTTCTGTAAGACCATTTGAGAAGTTATTTTGTTTTGTATTTTCTTCATTAACATAAATAGATTCATTGTTTTTACTTTTACTATTGCATATTTTTTTATGTTTCCATAATCCTGACCTATTTAAGTATTCATTTCCGCAATTTTCACAGCAAAAGTTTTCACCTTTTTGCACCTTTTGCACCTTTTCGGTTTCCAAATGGTTTCCATTGGTTTCCTCTATATGTTTTGCTGTGTTTAAATGTCTTTCCCAACAGAATTTTCTAGAGCATTTATAGTCACATTTTTCACAATAATATTCTTGTTGCACTTTTTTGCACGTTTTTGCACCAAAATTGTTTCCTAAAGTTTCCATTTTTATAGACTAAGATTTTATTTTTAAGTATTTATAAAAAAATTTATCGTAACAAAATGAAAATTATTTTTTTGGCGACCAGACCATAAAATTTTTTTATCGTCACAAATTAGATTTTTTTCAACATCGTTTTGGAAAATTCAAAAAATGGACATTTATAAATGTCCAAAATTGAAAATTCAAAAAAACTTTCCCATAAAAAATTTAATATTCTCTTCTACAAGTGGAGAGAATGAAATCCTTGCATTTTTAAAGAATTTCTTTACATAATGTAAAGAAAAAAGGGGTTTTATTCCTTTTTATTTTTGTTTTTTTTTGTTATTTGAAGTACAATATATATAAATTTTATTTAGTTTCCTAATATTTTATTAGCGACAACTCGTTTATCGTCTTGAACGCTTGTTACATAGTTATCTACAGTTTTCGAATCAGTTTCTTGGTCTTCATACATAAACGAACACATTTCAAAGCGCTCTACATACACAGGTTTAGTCTGTCCGATTCTATGACATCTTGCGATGGCTTGGTCTTCAACTGCAGGATTCCAATGCGGCGAGATGAAATATATTTCGCTGTAGTTTTCCTGTAGATTAAGACCTTCACATCCAGTCTGAATTTGCAGTATTAAAGCGTCATTCTTTTCATTCAAAACATCGAACCGCTTTCCATTACTAGTTCTGCCGTCAAGAGTGGCGACTTTTTGCATTCCTCCAGTGCGTAATCGTGCTGCGATCTCGTCTATTTCTTCGCGGAAATGGCAGAATATGATCTTACCACAACCGTTATCCTTTCGTTCGAGAATCTTCTTAACAACGTAATCGAGTTTGCTACTATGATCGAAGGCTTCCTTATACTCGCTATAATCGCTCATAATACCTCGCTCAACTAATTTGTTAAGTTCGCCGGCCATAAGTTTAGGGTAAATACAAGACTGTCTAGCACGCATAATAAGCGGCAAAGTATATTCGCTCAACGCATTAAGAATACGGGCACCACCCTTAAGTTTCGCCTTACTAAACGACAACGCAGAGTGTATTTCCTCAGACAATTCCTTTTCCTTCTCATTAGCCCACTGCACCATATTTTTTCCGACATATAGATCGGCGATTTGAATGCCGACTTGCTGCTTGGTTCGCTTCATAATAAAGTCGCGTGCGTTCTGCTTTAAGGAGTCCATATTGGTGTAGAAACTGGCCGGAAGGCGCAGAATATTACACAAATTATAGAAATCCTTCTTCCTATTCTGTATCGGTGTGCCGGTAACAAGCCAACGAATATTGGCCTGTAAAATTCTGACACCGAAATACCGAGTAGTTCTAGCGTTTCTTAGGTGATGCGCCTCATCGAAAACAATGCGAGTCCAAGCAATCTTATGCAAATCGGTCAGCATTTTAGCCGCAATCTGCTCTCTGGTTAGGGTGACCCCCGAATAAGTGCAGATGACAATCTTAGCCTGTTCCAAATCCTCCAATGTAATGTTCTTCTTTTCCTCGCCGTGATATATTAGAGCCTTATGACCGGTGGTGCGGTAGATCTGGACGTACCATTGATCGATAAGAACAGGCGGCACAACCACAAGCGTTTTAGGCACGAAGTTGCATAGCATGGTTCCAATCATCATAATGGTCTTTCCGAGACCCATTTCATCAGCGATAATACCGCCGCGAACCCCGCAAACCGGGTCATCTCTAAGTTCATTGTTCAGTATCCAGCGGACTCCATCATACTGGTACTGCTTTTTATCCATCTTAGTCCTTTCCAAATAGGTGTCGAAGAGGGTTAACCTCTCCTCAATAGTCTTACTCATTTTAAAAATGTTAACTTAATAATATTGAATACCACCGAGCGAAAAAATGTAAAAAGTATTCAATTTTTTTTATTATAGGCCGTAGGTCAAGGTTACTAAAAATTTATATTCCACTTTTCCCAAAAGTGGAGCAAAACCCTTATGGTAAGTCCGGATTATCAGTCCGGATTAAAGCCGACAAACCGTTCGGTGCCCTTGGAGGCGACTGTATAAGCCGCTTGGAGTCAAATAATTAAAGGTCATTTTAACTTATAAAAACAGCCATATAAATTTTTAGTAACACTTAATAACTCGAAGAAAAATGAAAAATTGATATACTTTTTCACCCATAAATGAAAGGTATTTAAGATTAACAATCTATTAAGTTTAAAACTATATCAACTATTATAACAAGTAAAATGTCATTTGATTTAACCGCACAACAACTAGAGAGTCTTTTCGAGTTCTACGAACAAAATAACCCAATTGGAGCGCCATCTAGACCTTCAAGACATTATAAACCAGGTCGTGTATATGGGTCGCCTGGTGAGTATGGTGATAGAGCAAGGGAAGAGAGATACCAGTCATTTATTAGTAATGATGAGTTGGTAAACAACACATTTGATGAATATATTGACATTATAGAAAATAGCGTACCTGCACCTACTATATATGATATGGCTGCTGAAGGTGCTGCAGATGGTGCGAATATTTGCGATGATTACGAGTTCGATAATTATATGGCTAGAAACTATTATGCCAGCATATATGATACGATTCGATTTGAGGGTGAATATTCGGATTACTCTGAAGATGAAGATGAAGACGAGCCTGTTGAGACAATGACTATTCCTCCTAGACCTACTGAGATTGAGGAAGGTGAGATAGTAGATGACGTTTATCCTAATGATCTTCTGGAACCTGAGCCATTTATTAGAGCGCCAATTGTGAGTTATGATGCGGCTGTAATAATGTATGAGGAGTTTACCGAGAACGATAATCCATCTGATCTCAGTGAATGGGAGGAAAGTGATTGGGTTCGATATCATCCTGATCCGATGATTAGTAGGATTTATACGCAGGCAACCGATCGCAGATATTAAGTTTATTTTATATTGTATATTGTATATTTCCAAGGGCCAATGCCCGAGCATTTTGAAGTTTAATTAAGTTCATTTTTTATTGCTGCCTGCTGCTGCTCTTATAAATTTTTAGTTTATTTAATAAATGGCCTAGAATTAAAAAAATTGAAATACTTTTTGAAAATAAAAAAAAATGCATAAGGTATTTTAGATTATTAAGTTATAAACGACAATGTATCAAGAAGCGATCGAACAGGCTGCCCGCGAGACCAACATCTTTGAGTTGGCTCAGTTCTCACTCACCTGCCCTAGAACCGAATTCGGTGCTCTTCAACCCAATGCCGAGATGGAGCGCGTAGATGCTGCGCTTTCTGCTAGTTACACTGCCCCTGAAGAATGCTCTATGATTTCCCAGGAGTCTGATTCTAATATTGACGACATGAACGCGATGACCTTTATGAGTGCCAAAGAACTAGAGGAGATTTTCGAATACTTCTGGTGGAATAACAATTTGGTGACCCCTTGGCCTTGCCGAGGATACCATCCTGGTCGCATTTACGGCTCCGGACAATATGGCGATGGAAGAAAGGAAGCCATGTTTCAGGACTTCATTCGCAATGCTGATTTGGTGTATGAAACTCTTGAGAAAATAAGAGCGCGAGATGCTTCGCTTCCGAGGTCTAAATTATATGACTTCGATGCCCTGCAGGATGACGCCTACGAAATGCCTGCAGCAAACAGCTTGGCTGAAGCCTTGGAACCTATGGATCAGTCTGTAGATGACTCAGCTGCAAACAGCTCGGCTGAAGCCTTAGAAGCCTTGGAAGAAGAAGAGCCATTTATTCGCGGCGAAGTGGTAAGTCGTGAGGCCGAAGAGATTATGGAAAGGGAGTTCTACATTGACTACTGGGACAGACAGATGCCTCAAGATGATGAGGATGATTATGATGAAGTCCAGCGCCGCTTAGAGGAACGCTGGGAGGAGGAGATGGAATATGAGGAGCGATGGGCTGACTTTTAAGCCAAAGGCGACTGTGTAAGCGAAGCGACTGTGTAAGCGAAGCGACTGTGTAAGCGAAGCGACAGGTAAGAAAAAAATTTATATATTATCCACTTTATTAAAGTGGAGCAAAACCTATGTATAATTTTATATGTAATTTAAGTTAATAGGGGGAAACCCAGATATTTTTTTATTTAACACTTAGATGATAAGATAATAAGACCGACCCACAACATAAATAGTGAGCCAATTACCATCATCTCTCTAAACTCCTTATCCAAATGATATTTATCAAGGACGTTCTCCATAAACCCGACAATTCGCTGCTGATTGGAAGGCAGTTCTGCAGGAACAATATAAGGCTGCTTATTTAAAATAAGACAATCCTTAAGTTCAATAAACAAGTCACTGAGATATTTGTGACTATAGCCGTCAGTTTTGACCGGCTTTTTGCTGTAAAGCGTTACATACCAAGACTGGCGATTAAACGCAGCGATTTCAATGATATAAGGTACTCTATTTTTTACCTTGATGTTATAGCAAATATCCCAAGCATAATTGCTATTTAACTCAATAACCTTGACACGAGGAATGAAATTTGCATCCTTATATTCAGTTCTCTCTATGAAGTCGAGAACAACATCATTTATGTCATCAATAGAGTTATAGGAAATAGAAGTTCCGATGAAAATAGAATCAATATTGCGAGTGAAAGACATTTTAATTAAGTTAGAATTAAGTTTAAACTGACGGAATAGACTTGTTAAGATAATAGTATTTATACCTTTGACTTATGGGTGATAAAGTATTTCAATTTTTTTAAATAGTAAAAAAAGTGGGGTTTTAGACCCATAAACTTAATTAATTAATTACATATAAAACATAAATACAATATATAATACACTTACCTTACTTCTTGATATAGCCCAAATCAAAGAGGGCATTTCTAAACCTTTCAGGAGTCATTTCTACGCACTTTTCAGAGACATGATTTGCTCTCTTCTTTTCAAGTCTCTCTATTTCTTCATCTAATTTAAGAAGATTGCGCATCTTATTCGTTCTATCTCGAATCAAAGAGTTAAGATAAATAGCGTCATTCTTAGTAAAGACTTCCTCCTCTTCCTCTTCAATAACGAGCGTAGGCTTAGACAAAGGAATCACTTCACATCTCACTCTATCCTCTACAACTTTATTGTCCTTACTCAAAGTACGTTTAGGCTTCTTTTGCGCCTTCTTTTCAACATAGTTAGAAGGCAGAGGCGTATATGTCCATTCCTTAAAGTAAGGATCTTCTCCTGGAGGGAATGGAGAGGGATATCCGTTCATATCGCATGGGCAGCCATACTTCTTCTCAATATAAGCCTTATCCTCAGCGGTAGCATTACCGGTCTTAAATCTCTTTGATCTTAATCTATCAGATACTCTAATTGATGACATTCTTTTACTTTGCTTTTAACTTGTTGTTTTCGTTAACTTAATAATATTTTAATACCTTTTATGATAAGGATTAAAAGTATTTCAATTTTTTTTTAAAATATAGGTTTTATAATGCAACTAAAAATTTAAATAGAATAATTGATATATAAATTTTTAGTTAAAATCATTTATGGCTTATTAATAAAAAAATTGAAATACTTTTTAAATATAAAGCCAAATCTATTAAATAATAAAGTAAACAAGTTTCAAACAATCAAATCAAATTAAAATGTCCAAGTTCATTAACAACAGCCAAAAGAAGCCTTTCTGCAAGGTTTGCTTTGATGCAAAGAAGCCCGAGAGCGAGTATACCTCTCATTTTGTGCGATCTCTTCCTGATATGAACGGAAAGACTATTGTTACCTGCCCTGTTTTAAATGCTA
>Ga0194129_10004932_pt1 | contig 17395 bp, 16 predicted proteins | sample TA2KigCa35mmetaG_FD_150862 | JGI IMG/M metagenome (GOLD analysis project Ga0194129, IMG submission 150862) | Freshwater microbial communities from Lake Tanganyika, Tanzania - TA2015038 Kigoma Deep Cast 35m | ecosystem: Environmental > Aquatic > Freshwater > Lake | place: Tanzania: Lake...
ATATGCGCCATTAATGAATTAGTCTTATCTTTGAACATCGATTAACGTGGCATTATTTACAGGAGTATCCAAAGAAACTAAAGTAGGTACACTCGCAGCTGTTGCGATTACCGTTATGATTTTGGGCTATAATTACATGGTGGGCCGAGATAATCCGATAGGTGGTACCAGAGAATTTGTAGTATTGTATGACAGTGCCCAGGGACTTGCCGATAATACGGCCCTGATGTATAATGGATTCAGGGTAGGACAGTTGCGCAATATGGAAATGGATCCTCAGTCCGGAAAGGTAATTGCTGAAATTGAAGTATACAGTGAAATTAAAATACCCAAAAATTCCGGTGTCAGGATTGAGTCAGCCTTGCTTGGTTCCACAACGCTAAAACTGGTGCCCGGAAATTCAAAATTATTTGCAGAAGATGGAGATACGTTAATCCCCTTGTATACCCAGGATGTTATGAGTATGGTTAACGAGAAAATTGCCCCCATAGCCTCAGGAGCCGATTCCCTGCTTACCCATTTGAATGCTGTAATTGCTCGTCAAAGCATTAACGATGCGGTAGATCAGCTTCCGGTTGTGTTGGCTTCGCTCAATAAAACTATATCGGAAATACAAGGATCTTTGGCAGCTGCAAGGCCCGGCCTAACCGCCACTATTAATAACGCAGCACGCTTCACCGGCAATTTGGATCAGTACAATAAAAGCATTGAAGTCAGTTTGAGAAGTTTACAAAATGCAACTGCTAAGCTAGATAGTGTTGAATTGCAGAAGATAGGCAGGGATTTAAAGCAGACCGCTGAGTCGCTTTCAGTTATTACGCGCAATATTGAACAAGGCAAAGGCTCACTGGGTAAATTGGCAAAAGATCCGGCACTATATGATAATCTGGTAAAGACAACCAAAAATGCACTATATGATAATCTGGTAAAGACAACCAAAAATCTTGAACTGCTAGCCCACGATATTAATCATTATCCCGAAAAGTTTGTGCCACTTCCTTGGGGCAAGTCACAAAGAAAAAAGGCTAAAAAAGCCAGTGAGAATGCACATCCACATTCAGATACAGCGCGTTGATTATGTTAATTCTTCGGGTTCGGGAGTGAATAAATGAATGGCTTTTCTGTTTTTTCTTGCTTCGTAAATCCACACCATCCACATCATATACAGTAAGTTGTAAAAGAAGTCTTCTACGGGGATACCGTATGTCATTCCAGGAAGTAAAGCAGGGACCCTGATTGCAATGTTTTCGGTATTTTCATAAATCAGTATGGGCAAACCCGTCAACAGACCATTGACAATAAGCATTGGGATTATAGTAACAAACCAAGCCGCGTATAGATGGGTTGCGTATGTGCCCCGGGTTACCAATAACTGATTGAGCAGGGTGAATGCCAGCAAACTGAAAGTGATAGCCGTATAGAGTTTGTTGTAATGCATTACCACCATGGTTATGCTAAATATCAACAACAATAAGGATAAGAACCTGCCCATGTTTCTATTTTCCATTCCAGGGAAATAGTGTCGTAGGCAAGCATAAATGAACAGACAGGCATAGGGGATAGCAACAAAAAAGAATATCTCTTCCCAGGGTAGGTTGCCAAGGTAAATACCCAATACAAACTCAGGATTAAAGCGCCAAACGCCAATTGCTGTGAAAATAGCATCCCATATCAGGTAAATACCGGAAGTGATAAACATGGCAGAGAGGAAATATTTCCATTCTTTGAAAAAGGCAACCCGTTTGTCGAATGAAAGAGCCAAAGGACCAGCAATGGTTATAATATCAATCCAGAAATAGGTACTGTTGCTCATGGTGTAAGAAAAAAGGCATCCCGGGTGGGATGCCTGCAAAGGTCGTTAATTAATGTTAAGCATTCATAGCACTCATACCAAATTCATTTCCGTATGAGGCCAGTTGTTCACGAAGTATTCTTCTTGCAACAAATATCCGGGTTTTTACCGTGCCAATGGGAATGTTCAGTTCTTCAGCAATTTCATGGTATTTGTAACCCTCAACGTTCATGGTAAAAGTAATTTTCAATTCCAGTGGAAGACCGTCTATGGCATCCTCCAGATCTTTGCGGATAAATTTTAATTCAGCGTCATTGTCAACACGGTGTGAAGGCAAATCAATGAAGTAAGTATTATCTGTGCTGTCTAAAAAGGTGTTTCTTTTTGCATCCCTGCGGTAGTTGTTGATGAAGTTGTTCTTCATGATGGTATAAAGCCATCCACGCAGGTTGGTGCCTTCTGCAAACTTGTCTTTGTAGCGCAGTGCCTTCAGCAATGTTTCTTGCACTAGATCTTTGGTGTCGTCCATGTTATGGGTCAACGATAATGCATAATTTTTAAGGGGTTGCAGCTCATGAACCATGAGTTTGTTGAAGTCTGCGGTAAGTTTTGTCATAGATTTGTTCAGCAAAGTTGAACAAAACAAAGCTTTTGTTCAAATAATTTGTATAATAAACGAGAACTTAAAGTTTAACAAAATATAAATCCGGAATAGATTGTTAATTGTGAAAAAATATAAATCCGGAATAGATTGTTAATTGTGAAAAAGCCTTAAATAGCTGTTAATAAAGAATTTGGAGGTTCGGCGCCATTATTATTGTTTTATTTAGTTGTGGAAAAGTTAAACATTCAAATGATATTCGGATGACAAAAGGATAAACAAAAAAGACGGCGTTTGCCGTCCTTTTTGTTTATCAGTGCAGAAATTGAACTACACTAGTACGATTACTTTATTCTTCAGAACCTCCACTAGGCCTCCATTAACTTCAAACTCCTGCTTGTCTGTCGCAGATTTGATGCTGAGTATTCCCTTGTTAAGGTTGGCAATCATGGGTGCGTGATTTTTCAGAATCTGAAAACTACCATTGGTTCCCGGAAGTGTTACCACATCAGCTTCTCCACTGAACAGTGTCTTGTCGGGGGTTAAAATTTCTACAATCATTAGGCAGTAGCTTCTTCCAACATTTTCTTGCCTTTGGCTACAGCATCTTCGATGGTGCCCACAAGGTTAAACGCGGCTTCAGGATATTCGTCTACTTCACCTTCCATGATCATGTTGAAGGCTTTGATAGTTTCTCTAATATCTACAAGGACCCCGGGAATGCCTGTGAATTGCTCAGCCACATGGAAGGGCTGTGAGAGGAAACGCTGTACGCGGCGGGCACGATGCACCACCAGTTTATCGTCTTCACTCAGTTCATCCATACCCAGGATGGCGATAATGTCCTGTAGTTCTTTATAACGCTGCAAAAGGGCCTTTACGCGCTGAGCGCAATCGTAATGTTCTTTGCCTACTACATCCGGAGTTAGAATACGGCTGGTTGAATCCAGCGGATCCACTGCAGGGTAAATACCAAGTTCTGCAATTTTCCGGCTCAATACTGTAGTAGCGTCAAGGTGAGCAAATGTTGTAGCAGGAGCGGGGTCAGTTAAGTCATCTGCAGGTACATAAACCGCCTGAACAGATGTAATAGAGCCTCTTGTTGTAGAGGTAATGCGTTCCTGCATTACACCCATTTCAGTAGCCAGGGTTGGTTGGTAACCTACCGCTGACGGCATACGGCCAAGCAGCGCCGATACTTCAGAACCTGCCTGTGTGAAACGGAAGATATTGTCAATAAAGAAAAGGATATCACGTCCTGCGCCTTGTCCATCACCATCGCGGAAATATTCTGCTACGGTAAGACCGCTGAGTGCAACACGTGCACGGGCTCCGGGAGGTTCGTTCATTTGTCCGAATACAAGGGTAGCCTGACTCTGACTTAGTTCATTCATATCAACCTTGTTTAGGTCCCATCCGCCTTCTTCCATGCTTTTGTTGAATTCTTTGCCGTATTTAATTACGCCTGATTCAATCATTTCGCGTAGCAGGTCATTTCCTTCTCGGGTACGCTCACCCACACCGGCAAAAACCGACATACCGCTGTATGCCTTGGCGATGTTATTGATGAGTTCCATGATGAGTACGGTTTTTCCTACACCTGCACCACCAAACAAACCGATTTTACCTCCTTTAGCATAAGGTTCTAGCAAATCGATAACTTTTATTCCGGTGAACAAAGGTTCGGTGGATGTGCTCAGGTTTTCGAAAGAAGGTGCTTTGGCGTGAATAGGACGGCCATTGCTGTTGTCTGTGGCTGTCATACCATCGATGGCTTCACCTACCACATTCAACAGCCTTCCGCGAATTGCTTCACCGGTAGGCATGGTAATGGCGTTTCCTGTGTCTACAGCATCCATGCCACGACGCAAGCCATCTGTGCTGTCCATTGCGATGGTTCTAACGATATTTTCGCCAAGATGCTGTTGAACTTCAAGCACTACTTTTTGACCATTGTCGCGGGTCACATTAAGTGCATTATAAATGTTTGGAAGTGCGGAGCCTGCTTCGTTGAAGCTTACGTCAACTACCGCTCCGATGATTTGAGAAATTTTACCTGTATTAGCCATGAGGTTTTTGGAGTCGCAAAGGTAAGAAATTATTATGGCCTTTATCCAATAAGGGATGATTTTTTTTTGTGTAATCTTGTAGGTTTTTTAATGCGATGAACAGACACGGTATCTTCTGTGAATTTAGGCAGAATATCCCTAATTTTGCCCCTTCAACATGGACCGCAATACAATCATAGGATTTTCCCTAATCTTTTTAATTCTGGTAGGATATTATTCAACATGGACCGCAATACAATCATAGGATTTTCCCTAATCTTTTTAATTCTGGTAGGATATTATTGGTGGACCGCACCAACAGAGCAGGAAATAGCCGCCCAAAAAAGAATGGCCGACAGCATTGCCAAAACAGAGGCCGTTAAAAAATCATCGGCTGAGACAGCCAATTCTAAAGATTCGATAAAATCTGCTTCAAATGAAACGGATAGTTCATTGCTCAAGATTATTTATGGTGGATTTTCACAAAATTTTGGAGGAACAGCGGCTGAAGTATCACTGGCAAATTCTTCAGTGACTGTGACATTTTCCACCATGGGTGGTAAGCCAACACAGGTGAAACTGAACCAATATAAGCGGGCAGATTCCACAGACCTTATATTGTTAGATAAGAAACATTCCGGTTTTTACTATGAAATAACCACCAAGAATGATGTCCTTAGGACAGATAAATTCAACTGGAAAATAGTTTCACAGACGCCTGAAAGTGTGACTTTTAGGCTTGATAATGGAGCTGGTGGTTATATCGAGCAAAAGTATATCTTGTCAAAACAAGATTTTTTGTTGGACTATTCACTTAAGGTTTCGGGACTTGAAAATGAATTTCAGCGAAATAATGATTTGAAACTGGTTTGGAATGCAATACTTCACAAGCAGGAAAAGGGCATGCAGTTCGAAAACCAGCACAGCAATATTTCTTACCGCGTTCCCGGCGAACACCCCGAAGCATTGTCCGCTACGAGTCCTGAAAGGCTGGAGAAAATTCCCGGCAATTTGCAGTGGGTTGCATTCAAGCAGCAGTATTTTAATGCTACCCTTATCAATAAGGATGGTTTTGCTCAGGGTTGTAATCTGGAGTGGAAAGAAACCCGTGAGCCCGGCTATATCAAGGATATGCGCGCTGAATTGTATTTGCCCTACAGCCGCGAGAAGGAAAAGTCATGGAATCTCTCATTTTATTTTGGTCCTAATAGTTATAAAACGCTTCAGGCTGTTAATCCAGGTTTTGCAGATCATGAACTGCACCGGATGATACCGCTGGGTTGGGGTGTTTTTGGTTGGGTAAATCGCTGGATGGTATTGCCCATTTTTAATTTCCTTGACGGTAAAATAGGAGATATGGGCATTTTGATTCTTTTACTCACCCTCATCATTAAGTTTGTGCTGCTGCCTTTGGTATACAAAAGCTATATCTCAACGGCTAAAATGCGTATTCTTAAGCCGGAGATTGACCAGATAAAGGAAAAGTATGGCAATGATATGCAAAAAATACAGGTGGAAAATCTGGCTTTGTACAAGAAAGCCGGTGTCAATCCCATGAGCGGCTGCGTTCCTATGCTGTTGCAAATGCCGATTTTGTTTGCATTGTTTCAGTTTTTTCCAGTCTTGTTCGAACTGCGTCAGAAAACATTCCTGTGGAGCACAGATTTAAGTGCCTATGACAGTATACTTGAATTTGGTTTTCATATTCCCGGCTACGGCGACCACATCAGTTTGTTTACATTGCTGATGACCATTTCAACGTTGATTTACACACATCTAAATAACCAGATTTCGGGTGTTACAGGTCAAATGAAATGGATTGGGTACATAATGCCTATTATCTTTTTAGGTGTGCTGAATGATTATCCCGGTGGTCTTACATGGTACTACTTTGTGAGCAATATGGTTACATTCGGGCAGCAGTTTGCCATACGCAAGTTGGTGGATGACAAAAAACTCCATCAGCAAATAGCAGAGGCGCGCAAAAAGCCGGTTAAGAAAAGTAATTTTTCAAAACGCCTTGAAGAAGTTATGAAGGCCCAGCAGCAGAAGACCCAGGGGAATCCCCGCAAACCGGGCGGAAAAAAGTAATCAGCCGAAGGCGATATTTTTGTACATCTTTCCTGGCAGGCTGATTACCATCTGCTTCATTTCCATTTCAAGCAGCATCAGCGTTAATCTGCTCATGGGCAGGCCTGTGGAAAGCAATAGTTCATCAAAATGTTTGCTTTTCCCTTTCAGGCAATCCATAATCAACTTTTCTTCAGGCGATAGGTCAAATAGCATGGATGTTTGAACGTTTGTTTTCTTCAGGCATCCAATATCCCAGTTCATGCCTCTGGCCACATCGTTGGCATTTTCGCACAACCCTGCTTTTAGATTTTTTATCAGGTAATTGCAGCCTTCACTCATTTTGTCGCCGGGTTTTCCGGGCACGGCAAAAACGTCACGGTCATAGCTATGGGCAATTTGTGCAGTGATCATGCTGCCGCCTCTGATCATGCTTTCTATTACCAACACAGCATCGCTCATGCCTGCTACTATGCGATTTCTGCGCGGAAATAAATCTGGGTGCAGCGCGGTGCCGCTAAATAACTCGCTTATAATAGCACCTCCAGAGGCAAGCATTTTATCTGCAACAGGCTTATGGCGCAGGGGGTAAACCATATCCAGCCCATGTGCAACCACCGCAACCGTTGGTATTTGCTCTTCCACAGCGGTTTTGTGCGCTACAATGTCAATTCCAAAAGCCAGCCCGCTGATGATATGGCAGGCATGCTGTTTTAATCCGGATACAATGTTGCGGGTGTTCAGCGCTCCTTCGGGTGTATTTTTTCTTGTGCCTACAATGCCGCAGGTGCGCATGGGATTGAGCTCGGTATTCCCTTTCACAAAAAGCAATAGTGGACTGTCTAGTATCTGTTTTAGCCGGATTGGATATTCCATAGATGTGTATGGTAAAACCCGAATGCCGGACTGCTCGATAAACTTGATCTCTTTCTCCGCCGCATATGCCCCTGATTCTTGACGAACCGCAGCTGCGCCCATGCTGCCAATACCGGGAATTTTCTCCAGTACACGTTTCTTTTCTTTGAAAACAGCTTCGGCAGAGCCACAGTGGCTGATTAGCGTTTTTCCTGAAATAGGCCCAATACCGGGAATTTGAGACAATGACAATAAATAAAACAATTCCAAAATGATAAAAATATTAACAAACCTATATTCTCAAATATAGGCGATTTTTATCGGATTTCCAAATTATTTGAAAAAATTCGGTGTGGAATTAATCGTTAAGTTTCAATACAGCCATGAAGGCGCTTTGTGGAATTTCCACATTGCCCACCTGCCGCATCCGTTTTTTACCTGCTTTCTGTTTTTCGAGCAGTTTGCGCTTACGGCTGATATCGCCGCCATAACATTTGGCAGTTACATCTTTTCTGATGGCAGAGATGTTTTCGCGGGAAATAATCTTGGCCCCAATAGCAGCCTGAATGGCAATTTCGAATTGTTGCTTTGGAATCAAGTCCTTAAGTTTTTTGCAAATTTTCTTGCCCAGGTCATGCGCATTGTCGCGGTGAATAATGGCACTAAGTGCATCCACCTGCTTACCGTTCAGCAAAATATCCATTTTAACCAGCTTGCTTTCACGGTAGCCCAGTGGCTGATAGTCGAAACTCGCATAGCCGCGGCTGATAGTTTTCAGTCGGTCGTAAAAATCAAATACTATCTCTGCAAGGGGCATTTCGAAGGTCATTTCTACCCGCTCAGAGGTAAGGTATACCTGGTTTTTAAGTATGCCGCGCTTATCCAGACAAAGGCTCATTACAGAACCAACATATTCCGTTTTGGTAATCACCGAGGCGGTTATGTAAGGCTCTTCCACCAAATCGATTTTTTCGGGTGGCGGAAGATCACTGGGATTGTTTACAAGAATTTCCACACCCTTCATATCGTAAGCAATATAGCTTACGTTTGGAACCGTGGTAATTACGGTCATATTGAATTCCCGCTCAAGCCTTTCCTGAATAATCTCGAGGTGCAACATACCCAGAAAGCCGCAGCGGAATCCAAACCCCAGGGCAGCCGAGCTCTCCGGCTCAAACACGATGGAGGCATCGTTGAGCTGTAACTTTGACATGCTTTCCCTCAGTTCTTCGTAGTCTTCGGTGTCTACCGGATAAATACCGGCAAAAACCATGGGTTTCACATCTTCAAATCCTTTAATGGCCTCGGATGCAGGTTTCTCAAAATCGGTGATGGTATCGCCAACTTTTACTTCTTTGGCATCTTTGATGCCTGAAATAATGTATCCCACATCACCGGCAGATATTTGTTTTTTGGGAGAAAGATCCAGTTTCAGTACCCCAATTTCATCGGCGTGATAATCCAGGCCGGTGTTCATGAATTTTACATGTTGGCCGCTTTTAATACTGCCATCAAAAACCCTGTAATAAGCGATAATTCCCCTGAAGGAATTGAATACAGAATCAAAAATGAGTGCCTTCAGTGGCGCATCCGGATTGCCTTTGGGTGCAGGAATACGTTCCACAATGCCACGCAGCACATCGTAAACGCCTTGACCCGTTTTACCGCTGGCGGGTATAATCTCTTCGCGCTTACAGCCCAGCAATTCTACTATTTCGTCCTTCACTTCTTCGGGCATGGCACCAGGTAAGTCAATTTTGTTGAGTACAGGTATGATTTCCAGGCTGTGTTCCAGTGCCATAAATAGGTTGCTGATGGTCTGTGCTTCAATACCCTGGCTGGCATCCACAATCAACAAAGCACCTTCGCAAGCGGCAATACTTCTGCTTACTTCATAGCTAAAATCCACGTGGCCGGGGGTGTCAATCAGGTTGAGCACGTAATCCTGTCCGTCCAGGCTGTAATTCATCTGGATAGCATGGCTCTTGATGGTAATGCCACGCTCGCGTTCCAGGTCCATGTCATCGAGTGTCTGGGCCTGTAACTGTCGTTTATCAACGGTTCCGGTATATTCCAGCAAACGGTCTGCCAGCGTGCTTTTTCCGTGGTCAATATGGGCTATGATGCAGAAGTTGCGGATGTTTTTCATAAAGGGCACTGCAAATATACGCCACAGACCGCCCCAAATGGCAGGGTTTTAGCCATTTTCGATACGTTGAACAATTTTCGCCACTGCCGGACAAATGTGCAGGTTTTTTTCGGCAAGCTTCAGCAGCGTGTGCATTTTACGCATGTTGGTGTGTGGGTATTCCCTGCAGGCTTTGGGCCTGTGTTCATAGACGCTGCAGTAGTTGTCGCTGCCCAAAAACGGACAGGGTGTTTGTCTGAAAGCATAAATTCCATCGGTGTCGAGGAATAAATATTGCTCTATGAAAGCGCCCGGTTTCAGTTTTAAGTGCTTTGCCAACCGTTCAATGTCTTTTTCAAAAAGCATGGGAGACGCAGACTTACAGCAATTAGCGCAGGTTAGACAATCCATTTCAGCAAAAACGGCATCGTGTGCTTCCTCAAACTGCCGATCCAGGTTGCCGGGCGATTTTTTGCGAATTTTTCGCAGTTTCTCACCCACCTCAGCGAGCTCTTGTGGGGTTAATGTTCCGTGCTGCATGGTTTTTATTTACGCGAAGCGGAAGCAGAGGTAAGGGTTTGCAGAAACGCCATCAGGTCGGCTTTTTCCTGCGACGAAAGGTTCAATCTGCCATTGAGCAATGTATCGCGGTTGATGGCATTGGGCACCACAGCAGCCGGTTCGTTGTAATAATCAATAACCTGCTCTAGGGTTTTGAACATACCGTTGTGCATGTAAGGTGCGGTAAGAATTACATTTCGCAGGCCGGGCACCCTGAATTTGCCCATGTCTTCCGTTTTTTTGGTAACGCTGAAACGGCCGCTGTCATTGAGGTTTTTGCCATTAAACAGCCCGATATTTTTAAATTCATCTGCGGTAAAATCCGGGGTGAAATGGCACTCAAAACATTTGCCTTTTTCTGTAAAAATCTCGCGTCCACGCATGGCAGAAAAACTAATGGCTGTGGAATCTCCTTCCATAAATCGGTCAATGGGTGCATTCCCGGTTTCCAGGGTGCGCTCAAATGCGGCAATGGCGCGCGCTGCGAGGTTGGCATCCGGTAGTTTGCCGTAATGCTTTTTAAACCATTTTACATAGAATTTATCTGCCTTGAGTCTTTTGGTGAGTTCTTTAAGTGTCATTCCCATTTCAACCGGGTGCTGAATGGGGTGCAAAACCTGATCTTCGAGGCTGGGCGAACGGCCATCCCAGAAAAAATAAGGCCTGCCACTCAGGTTGGTTAGCGGTGGGGCATTTCTTGTGGTGATTTTCCCTTCAAACCCTTTAGAAAATGCAGTTGTATCGGAAAATGCGTAGGTGGGTAAATGGCAGTCTGCACAGCTAATGTTATAGTTTTTGGAAAACCGTTTATCGAAAAATAATTTTCTTCCCATCTCGGCTTCACTCATATCCGTAAAGTCCGGTACTGGCGCGAATGAAAGCCAGATGGCAGTGCATACAAACAATGGCCATATTTTAATCAGCAACCGCATCGTATTTGCGAAGAACTTTCAATAAAACCTCCATGTCTTTTGGGTAGGGAGCTTCAATACCCGCAATTTCATTGTTCATTTTGCGGAATGCAATCATACGGGCGTGCAGAATCATACGGGCGTGCAGGGCAAATCGTTTTATCAGCGGGCTGTCTTCACCTTTGTGCTTGCGTTTTAGCTGTGAGAGTAAAAAATTTTTTCCGCCATAAAGCTCATCGCCAAGTATATGCGTATTCTGCGACTCGAGATGAACACGTATTTGGTGCATTCTCCCTGTAACAGGCTGGCACTCCATCAATGTAAAATGCCTGAAAATTTCCAGCGTCTTAAAAAAAGTGGCCGATGGTTTTCCCGATCGGTCAATTCTAACCCTGCCGGGAATATCAGTCTGTAGAGCCAGATTCACCAAATGGTCATCAAACTGAATTTGTCCTTCTACCACAGCGTGGTAAATTTTTTCCACTTTGCGATCCTCAAACTGAATACTCATGTGGCGATACGCTTCTACATTGAGTGCAATCACCACGGCGCCGCTGGTTTCCCGGTCCAGCCGGTGACAAAGTGTAGCTTCGGGGTTAAATTCCCTTGCCAATTCTAGCAGGGAAATATGGGTGAATTTACCGCGTTCGTGTAATGATGGAACAAAAGGAGGCTTGTTTACCACGATAAAGTCATCATCGTGGTACAGTATCCAGGAGGCAAATTCTTTGGTTTGTTGTTTCATTCGTTGCGCATGCTCAGCCGAATGCGGGTCAGTACATTTTTGGTTTGCATCGGGAAGTCGCCGTCCATCATCCATTTGTAATATCCGGGCTCATCGCGCAGAACATCCGTAACCAGTTTGTTTTTGTGCTTACCGAAATTAAAGATGACACCTCCCTTGTCGTTGAAAACAAATCTTCCTGCCAAATCAGCAAGGTTGCTTTGTCCGCTCATTTTGTGCAAAGCATCAATGTCTCCGGGCAAATCATCGTATCGTTCGATCTGCGCTTTTAAAATAGCCCAGGTAGCCAATGTGTCTGCTTCAGCGCTGTGTGCGTTTTCAAGTTCTCTGTCGCAGTAAAACTTATAAGCTGCGGTTAGGTTGCGCGGTTCTTTAACATGGAAAATTCGCTGTGCGTCAATAAACTTTCGTTTTTCAACTTCAAACTCAACACCGGCGCGATAAAACTCTTCCACCAGCATTGGGAAATCGAATTTATTGCTGTTAAAACCGCCAAAGTCGCATTCCTGCATAAACTGATTGAGTTCGGCAGCCAGTAATTTGAAGCTGGGTTTATCCGCAACATCTTCGTCTGAAATGCCATGCACTGCAGTAGCTTGTGCCGGAATGGGTATGCCCGGATTGATGCGGTAGGTGCGCAGTTCTTCATGTCCTTCGGGGAAAACCTTTATCATACAAATTTCCACGATGCGGTCCGAGGATGTGTTTACACCAGTGGTTTCAATATCAAAAATAACAAGGGGTCGTTTGAGGGTAAGTTTCATCAGCGTTGTAAAAATATGAATTTATATTTCGTTATCGAGTTTTTTATAGAGGTCGGGTCTGAGTTTCCGGGTTCTTTCCATGGATTGTTCCAGACGCCAGGCTTCAATCATTTTGTGATCACCACTCATGAGGACGTCAGGTATTTTTTTGTCCTTGAACACCTCCGGACGGGTATACAGGGGAGGAGCGAGCAGTCCATCCTGAAAGCTGTCTGACAATGCACTTTCTTCGTTGCCAAGCACGCCTGGCAGCAGACGCACGACAGCATCGGTGATAGCTGCTGCTGCAATCTCACCGCCGCTCAGAACAAAATCCCCCAGTGAAATTTCGCGGGTTACATACATGTCGCGGATGCGCTGGTCTATGCCTTTGTAATGTCCGCAAATAATAATGATGTTTTTCTTTAATGAAAGTGTATTTGCGATTCCCTGCTGAAAGGGCTCACCGTCAGGACTGGTGTATATAACTTCATCGTATTGTCTATCGGATTGCAGTTTTTCAATCAAAATTGAGAGCGGCTCTGCCATAAGCACCATGCCTGCGCCGCCGCCAAAGGGGTAATCGTCAATCTGGCGGTACTTGCCAAGTCCGTAATCGTGCAGGTTGTGAATGTGAATTTCGGCAAGTTGCTTGTCTGTGGCCCGTTTGGGGATGCTTTGCCCAAGCGGACTTTCCAGCAGGGCAGGTACGGCCGATATGATGTCTATGCGCAGCAAAACTTTTCAAAGTTCGGTCAGTCCGGCCGGAAGCCGCATAACAATAATGTTTTTTTCTTCGTCAATTTCAGATATCCAATCCTCAACCAATGGAATGAGGTGGGTGGTTTCACCGGATAAAACCTCCATTATGGGGCCTTGAGGATACATTTCCACCTTGGTGATGGTAGCGGTAAATGCTGAATCTGAATCTTTGATGGTAAATCCGGTCAGGTGGTCAAAACCGGCAACGATACTTTGTTTTACCTTGCTTTTCTCGATCCAAATTGGAGCACCAATAATGGATTTTGCGGCTTCTTCCGTGTCGATGTCTGCCAGTTTGACTACATTGCCGCCGTCGCTGCAGGCATCAATAAGAAAGGGAACTCCCTTGCCGTCGAATTCAACGAAAAGGAAATTCCCTTTTTTGATGTTTTTGCAATGGGAAGAATCTTCCAGAGCAATGCTGACTTCTCCTTTGTATCCGTGTTTGGCGGATATCCGACCGATGCGGGTCAGGGGAGGAATCATAGGCGATTACTCGACGTTTTCACCTTCAGCCGGAACAGAATCTTCAGCAACTGGCTCTTCAGCGGCAGGCTCTTCGCTTGCGGTAGTTTCCTCAGCAGCAGGCTCTTCGCTTGCCGGGGTTTCTTCAGCGGCAGGCTCTTCAGTAACAGTATCGTCCACTACTTCTTCTGATGCAGCAGTTTTTTCAGCAGCAACATTTTCTTTTACTTCTGCGGTTGCTTCAGTTTCGGTGGTTTGTGTTTCTTCAGCTACTTCTTCATTTGCGCTGTTTTGCTTGGCAAGAACGCGGGCTGTAATGGAATCACGCTTCTGTGCTTCGGCTTTCATCGCATCTGATTTGCGGCTGTTGCTGTCGGTGGTTTGTGTTTCTTCAGCTACTTCTTCATTTGCGCTGTTTTGCTTGGCAAGAACGCGGGCTGTAATGGAATCACGCTTCTGTGCTTCGGCTTTCATCGCATCTGATTTGCGGCTGTTGCTGGCTTTTTCAAGGTTGCTGCGCTTTTCTGAGATTCTGGCATCTTTCGAAGTCATCCATTCGGCAAATTTTGCGTCAGCCTGTTCCTGGGTAATAGCACCTTTGCGCACACCCACCTGCAGGTGATGTTTGTAGAGGACGCCTTTGTAGCTCAGAATGGCACGGGCCGTATCTGAGGGTTGAGCGCCATTGGCCATCCATTGAACGGCCTTTTCTAAGTTGATGTTGATGGTTGCAGGATTGGTGATAGGGTTGTAAGTACCGATTTTCTCGATAAAACGGCCATCCCTAGGAGCACGCGAATCCGCCACCACAATGTGGAAGAAAGCTCGTTTCTTCCGGCCATGTCTTTGCAATCTGATTTTAGTTGCCATTTTCTTATTTTTTTAATTATGCCCGGGTCTCCTAAATCCGGGGGTGCAAAATAAATGCAAATATTCCTCAAAAACAAGTAGTTTTCATTATTTTCAGCGTCTTTGGTGGTATCTTAAAAAAATGTTGTAATGTTGAGTAAGGCTTGCGCCTATTTCTTAATTTAAACTTACTGTTCTCGATGAATAAACTTACAAAAACCGTTAGTCTGTTGTTGCTTTCAATGTTTATTGTCACTGCGTGCATAAAAGATCCGCTTGGAAAAATTAAAGGTATTAACGGGGTCAAATGGCAAGGCGAATATGCGGCACCGCTGGTGAATGTGGATTTGAATCTGGAAGATGCGGTTGCATTGGTAAATCCGGAGTGGATTAACTCATTTCCTGATAAAACCCTGGTTGTTCATTATGATAAAAAACATTTTTCAAAAAAAGGTGAGGAGTTGTATGCATTGTATGACCGCAGCTTTAACGGAAATATCGTTCCAACCTCCTCAGAACTCAATACGCTCAATACTTCCGGAATGGTAACTGTTGTAAGAAACCTGGTTTTTGATATGGCACCCGGTGCAGGTTTGCAGTTTGATTCTGTTTGGTTGAAGGAGGGTGTTTTTACTGCCGGTCTGTCTTTAAATACAAACCATCAAGGCAAAGTGACTTTGGAATTTCCTGATTTTAAGTCATCAGGACTTCCTGTTTCATTGTCAGAAAACTGGAGCAGCGGTGGTTCAATAAGCCGAAGCCCCTTTCATAATGTTTCAGGGATAGAATCTCTGGATTTATCTAAAGCCAATCAGGGTTTTAACCAAATTAGGGTAAAGGTTTCATGGGAACTGACCAAAACCGGAACCGTGGGCAATAACGAACAATTGCAGTTGAACCTGACTACACAAGGGTTGAAATTTAGAAAGCTATACGGATACCTGGGGCAGCCTGGGTTGATTAATGTGCAGGATTCCATTGACTTGACGATATTTTCAAATAATATTTTAAAGGGGAATATCGTTTTTGAAGATGCCAGGATTAAGGTACGTTTTAATAATGGCAATGGACTAAAATCCCAATACCAGGTTCAACAGCTTTCACTGGTATCCAAAAATGGAACGCCGGTCGCTGTTACATCCTACAGCACTGCCGGCAATATTGCCGCTGCACCGGATAATGCTGATGTAACACCCATTGCAGATTCAGTATATGTTACCAAAGTTTCTGGCAGCAATGTCGCTGCTGTCATGCGCACAGAACCGCATTATCTCGCTTACCGCGTTGGTGTGGCCCCGGTAGCAGGACGAGGCCACGTTTGGGACAACAGTAACATGGAACTTGCGGTTACCGTTGAGTTGCCCATGTTGGTGAGTACAAAAGATCTGGTGCTGGAAGATACTTCAGATCTGGATTTGGGCATTGGGAAGGAAGGTGATTATGTGGAAATGATAAAGATCAAAATGAATGCAGAAAACGGTATTCCGCTGGGTGCCGGTGTGCAGTGCTATTTTATGGATGCCACCAATAAGGTTTTGGATTCGCTATTTCAACCATTCAGGTACATAATCAAACAAGCCAGTGTTGATGCCGCAGGCAATGTGGTTTCGGCCTCCACGGATCAGTGGGAACTGGTGGTTGATAAACCGCGCATATCTAATATTCTCAAGGCAAAAAGGCTTCGAATACGGGCGTGGATTCCAACCTCCACCTACAATGCAAGTCCTATACCTGTGAGCATTACCACAGACCAGAAACTAAAATTTAAGTTAGGCGCAGATATTAAATTTTCAGCAGATGCAAAATTCTAAACGCCGCCTATTAATAGTGCTGATGATATCGGCCACATCATGGTTGTCGGCACAGCAAAACTTCAGCCTGTATCACATGGAAAGTCTGCCGCAGCGGTCTACCCTAAATCCGGCATTGTTGCCCGACTGTAAATGGTATATTGGATTTCCGGGCTTTAACAGCCTTGGTTTTCAGGCCACCAACAGCGGTTTCAACCTTAGAGAAATAAATAATGCCATTGATATTAATGCTACGGATACTTTTTTGAATCTTAACAAGCTGCTTAATGTTTTTTCCAAGCAAAATTACCTGAGTCTGAAGGCAGATCAGACATGGTTTAATTTTGGATTCAGGGTTAAAAAGCATTTTTTCTCAGCCAATATTACTGAGAAGGCAGGCATTAAATTTGGCTATCCCAAAGATTTATTCCGTTTCATTATTGACGGAAACGGGGGACCCAACCTGGGTGAAACTTTTGATTTTCGATTCAGTGCAGATGCATACCATTACAGGGAATATGGCATCGGATATGCATATCAGTTAAATAAAAAACTCACCCTTGGTGCCAAAATAAAATACCTAAAGGGCATAAACCGGGCTGAACTAACGGATGCGTACATAAAAGTACGAACACGCCCTGAAGACTATGCATTTGAAATAAATGGCAACTATCAGCTGAATGTGGCCAGTTCCCTTGGGCAAATCATCACCACCAATGGCAGCGATCCCGTATTGGACGGAATTGGACTGGTAAAGGGAATTAAAAATACCGGCTGGGGTTTAGATCTGGGTGCTGAGTACGCTGTTTCCAATAAACTAAAACTCTCTGCCGCACTTATAGATTTGGGGTCTATAAACTGGAAACAAAATGCAACAAGTATTGTTGCCGCTAACCCAAATTCAACTTTCGTTTATGATGGTTTTCATATTTCGTCATCAGATACAGCCATTGATCCGGAAGCTTATTTTGAACGACTTGGAGATTCATTGAAAAATATGTTTGGCAGCGATACCCTGCAAAGGTCATTTCGCAGCACCCTGAGTACCGAGATGATGTTTGGTGCTTCCTATGCA
>Ga0194129_10004933_pt1 | contig 17385 bp, 28 predicted proteins | sample TA2KigCa35mmetaG_FD_150862 | JGI IMG/M metagenome (GOLD analysis project Ga0194129, IMG submission 150862) | Freshwater microbial communities from Lake Tanganyika, Tanzania - TA2015038 Kigoma Deep Cast 35m | ecosystem: Environmental > Aquatic > Freshwater > Lake | place: Tanzania: Lake...
GCTCCAGCGGCACCTGCAGGCACTCCAGTGGGAGGTGTTGACGATGAAGGCAATGTTATGCCTGGATTTACACAAGATGAACAGGGCAACGTCGTTAAAACTGATCCAAACTTTGTAGAACCTGCTACACAAAAATTAGCGCAACAAGGTCGCCAGGCTGCAAAAGAAAAACAATTTGCAGCATCACAGGATCAAGCAGATGCAGATATGGGTAAAGCAATGACTGCTAACGCACAAGCAGCTAGGGAAAAAGAATTTGCAGCATCACAGGATCAAGCTGATGCTGACCTTGGTCAAGCAATGACTGCAAATGCAGCTGGCGGTCCAAGCAGTGTAAATGCACAAGGTCAGAATGTAACTACGCCTGCTGGCATTAATCCTGAAACTGGTGAAAAATATGATAGCGTAGCAAATGCTCCTTTACAATTACCACCAGGTGCAGCTCCAGAACCAGGAATGACTGTAGCAGGAGGCGCTGCGGCAAAACCGTCGGGCGGGGCTGCAAAACCCGCTGCATCTAGTGGGGGATACACTGTTAAACCTGGTGACAATCTAACAAAAATTGCCAAAGCAAATAATACCACTGTCGATGCTATCATGAAGGCAAATCCACAGATCACTGATCCAAATAAAATTATGGCAGGTGGTAAACTATCACTACCTGGAGGTGCAGCTAAACCTGCGGCACCACAAAAGGGACCAAATGGAGAACCTGCTGTGAAAGATCCAAGAACTGGAAAAATGGGATATATGAAACGTACAGGAAGAACCGCAGCATTTGTACCATTTCCAGAAGCTGGAGGTGCAGCTAAACCTGCTCCAGCTGCTTTACCAGGAAAAGCAGTACCAGGAGCCGGTAACATAAGTGATGTTCCTATGCCAGAATCTAATGAACTGGCTCGAATTAAATCACTGATCAGTTATAGATGGTAAAAGAAAACCGCCCTAGGGCGGTTTTTTAATGCCAATGAAATTGATAACAATGCCTCAGTTCATGACCAATTGTATGCACTGTGGTTTTACGTGCAGTAATGATAGTACACTTAGGACCGTCCCAAAAACTACATCCCTCTACAGCATAACCAAAACTCTGTCCTAGTCTTTTTTTGGATTCTGCTGCACAGGCTGCTGTTACATTATCAACCACTAGCCATGTTAGTTCTATAGTTTTATATGCATTTTTCTTTGTATCAAATAATTCTTCAGGATTAAATGATCTTGCATGAGCAACTAAAATTTGGCTAGCAATAAAAAGTGCTAAAATGATTTTTTTCATTTTGGACCTTGACAGGTAGTTACTAAGTATGTATAATACAACAAAGGAGAAGCTATGTCAACCAGGATATATGGGCCCGAAGAACGTGCCAAATTAGAACGACTGATCACAGAGGGCCAAAATATTTTACGCGAAGTTGAAGATCTTCAAGAAGGACTTAAAGAAACTGTAAAGGCTGTGGCAGAAGAACTAAATGTCAAAGCTAGTATTATCAACAAGGCAATCAAAATTGCACATAAAGATAATTGGAAATCTCATGAAGAAGAGTGGAATGAGATTGAAATGATTCTTGGCGTCACAAAAAGATTGCCGGAAAATTAAAGATGCAAAGAATAATCGAATTTTGGACTAATTCATATCAGAGCGACAGAATAGCTTTTTGGTTTGAATTGATTAGTTTTATTTTTGCCATTGGATCTAGTCTTACATTAGCGTTTACAGCCAAGAACCCCAACATGGCCCTAGTCTATCCAGGGTTTTTAATTGGCAGCATAACGGGTGCTTATGCATTTTTGAGAAGAGGACTGGCATGGCCGTTGGTGTTGACTTCTTATTTTTCCTGTGTCAATGTATTCGGTTTCGGCCGGGCAGTGAGTTGGTGGTAATAAATAATTGCTGTATAAGGCAGGCGAGGCCATAAACCGCATCTTAGGTATTTGCAAGCCACAAATTGCATAGGAGATAAATTTTGTATGTAGATGCTTTTTTCCAGCGTGACGCTGATATTATCAAGGTTGTAGAACGCAACACAGAAGGCAAGAGAATATTTAAAGAATATCCTGTACGCTATACCTTCTATCATGAAGACCCACGTGGCAAATTCCAAAGTATATTTGGTGAATCTCTAAGTAGAGTAATCTGCAAGAACAGCAAAGATTTTCGTAAAGAACTAGCCATTCACTCTAGCAAGAAACTATACGAAGCAGATCTAAATCCAATTTTTGTCTGTCTCAGTGAAAACTATCTTAATCAAGATGCTCCTAAACTAAATGTTGCATTTTTTGACATTGAGGTAGACTTCGATCCGGAGCGAGGTTATGCGTCGCCAGATGATGCATTCATGCCCATAACCGCTATTGCTGTGCATCTGCAGTGGATGGATACCTTGATCTGCTTGGTAGTTCCTCCTAAGGGACTAGGACTGATAGAAGCACAAGAATTGGTGAAAGATTTTCCAAACACACACGTCTTTGAAACTGAAGCAGAACTGTTAGATACTTTTTTAAACCTAATACAAGATGCAGATGTCCTGAGTGGGTGGAACTCCGAGGGTTATGATATCCCCTATACTGTAAATCGCGTGACTAAGGTGTTATCTAAAGATGACACTAGACGTTTTTGTCTCTGGGATCAATATCCTAAAAAACGCGAGTATGAAAAGTTTGGCAAAACAGCAACCACTTATGATCTCATAGGTCGTGTTCATTTAGACAGCCTTGAACTTTATAGAAAATATACCTATGAAGAACGCCATACCTATAGACTGGATGCCATTGGTGAAACGGAGATTGGAGAACGTAAAACAGTCTATGAGGGCACACTTGATCAACTGTATAACAATGACTTCCGTAAGTTTATTGAATACAACAGACAAGACTGTGCTCTGTTAAACAAACTAGATCAAAAACTTAAATTCTTAGATCTCAGTAATAAACTTGCACATGAGTGCACCGTGCTTCTTCCAACCACAATGGGGGCAGTCGCAGTTACTGAACAGGCTATCATCAATGAATGTCATCGTAGAGGATTTCAGGTGCCTGGTCGTCATAAGCGGGATGACAACGAGGACACACAGGCAGCAGGTGCCTACGTGGCCTATCCCAAAGAAGGTCTCCAAGATTGGATTGGATCGCTAGATATAAACAGTCTGTATCCAAGTGCGATTCGTGCGCTAAACATGGGGCCAGAAACTATCGTAGGCCAGCTACGACCAATTAATACCAAACAGTACCTTGATGATCAAATGACTCTTAAAAAGAAATCTTTTGCGGCGTCATGGGAAGGTATGTTTGGGTCGTTAGAGTATGAAGCAGTGATGCGTAAAGACAAAGCCTTCGATATAACTGTAGACTGGGAAGATGGTGAATCTCATGTTCTCAGTGCTGCTGAAGTTTATAAATTGATTTTTGACAGTCATCAGCCGTGGATGCTAAGTGCAAATGGTACCATCTTTACCTATGAGAAAGAAGGTATTATTCCTGGACTACTAAAACGCTGGTACGCCGAACGCAAAGAAATGCAGGCGAAATTAAAAGAGTCAATTACCGCTGCTAACAAGGTTGAAGAAGAATACTGGGATAAACGTCAGTTAGTAAAAAAGATCAATCTAAATTCTTTATATGGAGCTATTCTCAATCCCGGATGCAGATTCTTTGATAAAAGAATTGGGCAAAGTACCACACTTACAGGCAGACAGATTGCCAAGCACATGGCTTCAAAAGTCAATGAAATCGTTACTGGTGAGTATGATCATGTGGGTCGTGCTATCATCTATGGCGACACTGACTCCTGCTACTTTAGTGCTTATAAAACATTGCAAAAAGACATAGACAAAGGCGCCATACCTTGGACTAAAGAAACTGTCACCCAACTCTATGATCAAATAGCTAACGAAGTCAATGGGACATTTCAACAATTTATGTTGGATGCTTTTCACTGTCCTAAAACGCGAGGTGAAGTGATCAAGGCTGGTCGAGAAATAGTCGCATCAAAAGGTCTTTTCATAACTAAAAAACGTTATGCAGTTCTGTACTATGACAAGGAAGGTAAACGAATAGATAAAGACGGTAAGCCCGGAAAAATTAAGGCCATGGGCTTAGATCTTAAAAGGTCTGATACTCCAGAATTCATACAAAACTTTCTAAGCGATGTACTTGAACGTGTGCTCACAGGCAGTACTGAAAAAGATGTTCTGGACTTTATCACACAATTTAGAATTGATTTCAAGGCGAGGCCAGGCTGGGAAAAAGGATCACCCAAACGTGCCAATAACGTAACAGAATATCAACATAAAGAGGAACGTCAAGGCAAGGCCAATATGCCGGGGCATGTAAGAGCTAGCATTAATTGGAATACCTTAAAACGCATGTATCATGACAAATATTCCATGAGTATCGTAGATGGTTCAAAAGTCATTGTGTGTAAATTGAAAGACAATCCCTTAGGATACACTAGTGTGGCTTATCCGGTAGATGAATTACGACTGCCAAAATGGTTTCAAGAATTGCCATTTGATCACGCCGAGATGGAATCTACTATCATTGATAACAAATTAGAAAATCTAATTGGCGTTCTTAATTGGGATATACAGAGTACTGAAGAGAAAAATACATTTAATAAATTGTTTGACTTTTCTTAAAAACCTAAATATAATCAACTTAAAAGGAAATAACATGAAAGATATTTTACAAGACATTATAGCGCACACATACTCGCTGGGATTTCTGCCTTTAATCAAGGTCACAGGGTCCGGCACAGAAACTGTTATTGAATCTCTAGCCGAAGATCGCACAGTAGTCATGGATGCAAAGACACACAAAAATGTGGATGAATTTGAAGGCGTGTTCGGCATGCCTAATTTAGATAAATTAAATTTACATTTGAAAAATCCCGAATATAAAGAAAATTCTAAAATCACAGTAATCACAGAAGTACGCAATGGCAAGGATATGCTTACAGGTATACATTTTGAAAATGCCGCAGGAGACTTTGTCAACGACTATAGATTTATGGTTGCAGATATTATAAACGCCAAGTTGAAAACTGCTAAGTTTAAAGGCACAACTTGGGACATTGATTTTCAGCCCAGCGTCGCTAGTATTCAGCGATTGAGATTACAGTCGCAAGTACACACAGAAGAAAACTTTTTCCAGGTAAAAACAGAAAACAATAATTTAGTTTTCTTTTTTGGAGATGCTAGCACACACGCAGGCAGTTTTGTATTCCAATCAGATGTCAAAGTAAAATTTAAAAATAATTGGGGGTATCCGGTTACCCAGGTCAACGCTATATTGGGTCTCGGTGGTGATATTACAATGTTTCTAACAGATCAAGGTGCCATGCAAATTACTGTTGACAGTGGACTAGCCAGATACAACTACATTTTGCCCGGACAATCTAAATAATGAATAAAAATCTTACTGCATCCCAGAACGACTATGCAGTATTCTTGCCTGCTACATCTGGATTTTATGCCACGTTTATAGGCAAACAACGTTTTTCAAATTATGTCGATCCTGGACGTATTCCAAAATGTTTTACCAGCGGTGTAGAAAGTCTTAATTACTTGGAACCAGACAAGGGACTATTTTATTATAATTGGTGTTTATATAGTGCAGGTCATGCTAATTTAGATCTGAACAAACGTGATGATAGCGAGGATATGTTTCGTAATCGCGATCGTACAACATCATGGGTCTTGGGAGATAGTGGTGGCTTTCAGATCGGTAAAGGAGTTTGGGAAGCGGACTGGAAAGATCCTAACTGTCCTAAAGCACAAAAGAAACGTAGCCAAGTGTTGACATGGATGGATACACTTATGGATTACGGCATGATTCTAGATATCCCAGCTTGGGTAGCTAGATCTCCAGCGGGACAAAAAGCCACTGGCATTTCTACTTACGCAGAAGCTGTGCAGGGCACTTACATTAACAATGATTATTTTATTCGTAATCGCAACGGTAATTGTAAATTCCTAAATGTCTTACAGGGTGAAAATCATACAGATGCAGAAGATTGGTATCAGCGCATGAAACACTACTGTGACCCAAAGAAGTATAGCAATCACTTCAATGGATGGGCTATGGGTGGTCAAAACATGTGCGACATACACTTGACCCTAAAGCGTCTAATAGTATTAAGATTTGATGGATTGTTAGAAAAAGGCAAACAAGATTGGATGCACTTCCTAGGAACATCAAAATTAGAATGGGCCTGTCTTCTAACAGATATTCAACGTGCGGTAAGGAAATATCATAATGAAAACTTTACTATAAGTTTTGATTGTGCATCACCATTCTTAGCCACTGCCAATGGACAAATTTATATTCAAACTGAAACTGAAGACAGAACTAAATGGGTCTATAGGATGGTTCCGTCAGCTGATGACAAAAAATATGCTACAGACACACGTCTGTTTCAGGATGCCGTCATCCAAGATGGTATTTTTAAGTATTTCCAATCTAGCCCTGTGATAGATCAATGTAGCATACAAGATATATGTATCTATAAGCCTGGAGATCTAAATAAGATAGGTAAAGAAGGTCGAACAAGTTGGGATAGTTTTAGTTATGCGATTCAAATGGGCCATAATGTATGGGCGCACATTAACGCAGTACAGGAGGCTAATCGTCAATATGACAAAGGCATTACTCCGGCCATGTTAGTGCAAGAAAAATTTGATCAGATATTTTTTAAGGATATTGTCGAAGCAATATTTTCCACGAGCAATAAAGCAACAGCGGAGGCGGTTGTTGAAGAATTCACTAGATATTGGATGAGCATTATCGGCACGAGAGGTATGACTGGCAAGAAGACTGTGAATTCGACTACAAACTTTGCCAAATTCTTTGACGAAGTAAGCGATAGTCCTGTACAATTGGATCATGGTGACGAGTTCACTGTCGAGGAAGAATCTAAATTAGACCAGCTAGAATTACAGGTAAAAAAATGACCTTGCCTGATGAACGTTACCGTGCTGTTAAAATGGCTGAAACCTTGCTTAGAGATTTATGTGATTCTAGTGTCACTCCTAGAGTTCCAAAAATTATAAGACAACGTGCAAGCGCATGTCTTAGGCACTATCCAAGCACGTGGGATCTACAACGCGCTGCGGCAATGGCGCCTGATGTGTTCCAAGAACGTATGGAAGAAGTAACAAGATTATTCAAACAATACGAGCAAAATAAAAATGAAGCGTGATTATAATACTGGTCAATCGGAAGATACTGTATTTTTCATTGGCAGAGAAGTTGAGCACACTCCTGCATACGGAATGAAAACTCTATTTGTTACAGGAGTTCAATCTGTTGACGCCATTGATTCTATTCTAACTGATCAAAATTCACATATCAATACACAAGAACATATACGTCATATATTCTTTGGTGCTAACCATAGTTTCAATCCGCAAGGAAATCATGAACACGAACAGTGGGAAACTATGATCACCTATTTTCTAGAACAAGGCTATTGGTGTTCGTTAGACATTCCTATGAATCAAGTAGTAGAGTTCAACGACGGTGGTCTCAGCGACTACGATCATTTCATTGCGCAGATCCGGGTGCCAATTCCTTACATCAAACTTTGGAACTACAACACGATGATCAAGATCGATGATCGAGATTTCAAGGCAACGAATCCAGGTGTGTGGTCCCACAGTCTACACGCACTTATGGATAGATCAAAATTTACAGACTGGTCGCAATATAAGAATGACATTATAATAAAGTAAGTGATTCAATTATGAACATAACTAAATTATCAGGTACAGAGGCAGGATTTGAAACTATCGTGATCAAAAAGAGATGTTTGTCACCCAATGATTTATTTTGTCTAGAAATCATTGGCGTGCAAAAAAATCAAAGAGGCGAAGAATTGCTAAGATCCACTTATCAATTTTTCATGAATGAACAGCAGTTGAAAGAACTTTCAGAGACTTTAGTACAATGACTATACCCCACACACTGTAAACCTACGAGGAAGCATAATGACTGAAGACCAAGCAGACTCCCTAATTGAAATACTAGTAAAACAGACCCAATTACTAGAAAGTATTGATTGGAAATTATGGGAAATTTATAAAAACCTAGTACCACAAACACAGGAAGAAAAAGAGTAATATGATTACTCAATGGATATTGTATATTTTTATGCAAGGACATATAATAGCTTTAGATCAGTTTAGATTTGAACAAGATTGTCTAAATACCCTTGATAAAATCAAGACAAAATTTGAAGAACAGAATATAAAACTAGTTTGGTGTGAAACTGCTTTAAAGAAAAATATTTTATGAAAATTCAACAAGACATCCGTCCTAACAAAATGATATGGGTAACCTTCCGCAAAGAAGGTATACACAAGTTTCCGGCGGCCGCAATTGATCCAAAATTAGCAACAGGAGATGAATATGATGTATCGTTTTTGGCTAATCCCCATCGCCATATTTTTCATTTTAGGGTATGGCTTAGTGTCACCCACAATGACAGAGATGTGGAATTTATACAATTCAAAAGATGGTTGGAAAAGTTGTATTCTAGCAACCAAGGTGTATTGTCGCTAGATTATAAAAGTTGTGAAATGATGAGTGATGATTTATACGCTGAAATTCACACAAAGTATCCAGACCGTGAGGTCTGGATTGAGGTCTCCGAAGATGGAGAAAATGGTTCATTTATCAAGTACTAAAAAGGACTAATATGTCTAATAACTACAAGAATGTTTCTTACTTCAAATCTCGTCCAGACGTAGTGAAAATTTTTGATGAGTTGGAAAAACTGTTGGATTTTTGTAGATTCAACCTGTTGCCATTTAATGAGGCAGATCTTAACAATAACCGCAGTGCAGTGTGGCGTGAGTTTGAAAAATCAAAACGTGGTTATAAGGATAATGACAATAAACAGCGCGAATCAAGAAAACAGCCTCGCCGGGGCGCTAATGATAGAAACGCTCAACGATGATTTATGTTGTTGATTTAGAGGCAGTAGAGACACGCTATACAGCACAATGGAAGGAACATGTTCCCAAAATTCTTAAAAGGGCAGGACATGAAATTCAAGTTATCTCTGGTCCTGAAGATATTCCTCGTGCCACTACTCCTGGTGCCTTTCTCAATTTTGGCGGCACTAATATCTATAAGTCTAGACAAGTTGAGGAATTTAGTCGCCTATTTACATCCGGAACAGTTAAGCCTGGCGATCATTTTTTGTTTACTGATGCTTGGCATCCTGGCATCATAAATTTGAAATACATGAGCGAACTTCTTGGCACTCCTGTCAAGATTCACGCACTGTGGCATGCAGGCAGTTATGACCCTGCTGATTTCTTGGGACGCCTGATCGGTGATGCTCCCTGGGTGCGTTATGCTGAAAAGTCATTCTTTCATGCCATTGACTATAACTATTTCGCAACAGACTTTCATATTAAAATATTCGTAAGTAATCTATTAAACAATGGCATAAGTGGGGAAAATCCATGGTTCGAAGAAGACTTAGAAGAAGCACTTAGCGGCAAGTTTAAAAAAATTATCCGTACAGGATGGCCCATGGAATATATGGACACAGTGTTAACTCCATATAAAAACATGCAGAAAAGAGACTTAATCTTATTTCCACATCGTATCGCCCCTGAGAAACAAGTAGAGATCTTTCGTGATCTCAAAGAACATCTACCACAATACGAATTTGTTGTGTGCCAGGACCAGCAACTGACAAAAAATGAATATCATAACTTGTTAGGCGAGGCAAAAATGATCTTCAGTGCCAATTTACAAGAGACATTAGGTATCTCATGCTATGAAGGGGCTGTTGTAGAAGCTATTCCTTTCGTGCCAGATAGGCTTAGTTATACAGAAATGTACTTTGCTGACTTCAGATATCCTAGTGAGTGGACTGAAAATTTTGATGCGTATCAAATGAATCGATCCAATATATGCCAGGCGATCACACAACAGATGGATAATTATAAAACAAGATTGTCTACTCTACACAAGCAAACGGAGGCATTATATGAGCGATTCTTCTCAGCCCAAAGACTCGTTAACAACTTTTACAATTGAATCTATTAATGTAGACGATATACTTAAAGACTGTATGATACACTCGTCTGGTACTGGAGTTTCATCAGATTTACTTACAATTACTTCTGGTACTGGTTGTGGAAGTATAACCTTAGATCTTAACAGTTACGCGGCAGGTCCTTCTATATCTACTTATACCGCAACAGATACTATTACGCTGACGGGATTGGGTCCCAATGGTAGTGATAGTAGTCATTTTACGTATAATCTTCCAGAAGAATGGAAAGATAGTTTTCCTGACTGGGATCGAGTTAAAAATATGTGTGGACAATATCCTGGATTAAAAGTGGCCTTTGACAATTTTCGTGTGTTTTATGAAATGGTAAAAGATGATTATGATAATCCAACTCCTAAAAAATAAACTTTCAAACTGGCTGGAATCTACCGGCCGTAGAAGAATAATTATGGACCGTGTAGACTATGAACCGTATCTAGAACGGTATTATGTGTTTCTTATGGACAGAAAATGGTTTCCATTTAATGTGTTTATACACAAGTTTCTTAAGTCGGATCCAGATGATGTGCATGACCATCCATGGGCTTATGCTACGCTAATCCTAAGAGGTGGCTATTGGGAATGGACTCCGATATTTGATTCTTTAGGACAAAAAATTGGAGAAACTAAACATTGGCGCGGGCCTGGACATTTTAGAATTTGTTCCGCAAATAGTTATCACCGTATTGAACTTCAAGATGGTGTCGTTGCCTGGACTTTATTCATGCCTGGCCCACATAAAAGAGAATGGGGTTTCCTTGTAAATAACAAATGGATGCAACACAATGACTACTTCGACTACCGCAAGTCATCTGTACAGCAATAGTTATTATATCGCGACCCGAGGTGTGGGTGACTGTACGAACACTGGATCTCAAACGAACTACAGCTTAAGGAATATTACCGGCTACAGATCCTATCCAACTACTGGTGATAACGAAACTCCTACTTTGAAAATTGACGGCAGTATTTTGATCAATGGCAGAGATTTAGAGAAAAGATTAACCACAATTGAAAATATGTTAATGATTCCTGAAAGAGACATATTATTAGAAAAGAAATATCCAAAACTTAAAAAAAAGTATACAGAATATATGAAATTATTATCTAGCTATAGGATGTGGGAAAATATAAAAGGAGATACAAATGAAGGATCAAAATAGAATATTGTTTTTAGAAGAAACCCACAGAATACTACATTTAGAAGTTAATAGACTAACTGAACATGATCCATTTAATCCTGCAATTATAGATCTTAAAAAACAAAAATTGAAGATCAAAGATGAAATTGAGCAATTAAAAAATAAAATTTACCACCATGACTGATTTAGAAAAGGCACTAGATGAAAACAAAGCACCGTGGAAAGAAATCGAATTCAGATCAAAAGACTTTTGGATCTTCAGAGATGCTTATCCGGTTACCGAAGGGCATTTGTTATTTGTGCCAACCCAAGAGAAAAGTGACAACCTGTGGGCCTGCTACAGAGCTGCATACAAATGGGGCTACGATGGCGTTGAAAAAGAACGGTGGGATGCTTTTAACATCGGGCAAAATGTTGGCGAAGCTGCTGGGCAAACCGTAATGTATCCACATGTTCACATGATTCCAAGGCGAAAAGGAGATATGAATGATCCAAGAGGCGGAGTTAGGCACGTCATACCAGAAAAAGGCAATTATAGAAAAAAAGTTTGATTATATAGTAAGAATAGAATGGAACTATCAGACTATTGATTGGTGGAATGAAAGTTGTGCTATGGTAATGCAAGTTTTCGGGTTGCCTGGGAATAGATTCATCTATCATTCTTCTGAAGACTATATGCAATTTCGTTTCCATTCTGAAAAAGATCAACAATTATGTAGAATTATGTTAAGCGAAAAACTATGAAATACCTATTGGGGGCACTGTTGGCCAGTGTATGTTGGTTATTGCTTTTATCAACCATAACCATTCCAGATACCAAAATTCGTATATATGATTGCGGTATGGCCGAATGGCACCCTGATATACCTAAGGACGTAAAAGAAGAATGCAGAAAACGATATCGGCAAAACAAACCCAATGTCTAATGTTTGAATGGCCCAAAATTGGTGTAATAGGATTGGGTCATGTTGGAACTGCAATTAAAATAGCCTATGAAGATGCAGGGCATGATGTTATCTGTATAGATATTGATTCTACTAAGACCACAGGCACTTACGCTGATCTATGCCAGTGCGAGGCTGTGTTTGTATGTGTTCCTAGTCCTACCAAAGATAATGGTGATTGCGATACAGAAATCTTAAGTGATGTCCTGTATTTCCTAAAAGATTTTAAAAATGTAATTATTTCTAAGTCTACTGCACCACCAGAGTTTTATGAAAAGATTAACACAGTCTATTCTAATCTAGTACATGTTCCTGAATTCTTGACAGCGGCCAATGCCAATAAAGATTTTTGCAGTCAGAAAAGTGTGATAATAGGCGGTTCTGTGCTTGCCTATCAACGAGAAGCAGAAAGAATATTAAAATCTGTGCAACCAATACAGGAGGCAAAATACACAGGCATAGGCGAAGCAGCATTTGTAAAATATGCCATAAATTCTTTTCTAGCAACAAAGGTTATTTTTATGAATGAAATGGCACAACTAGCACAAGCGCATGGTTACAAATGGAGAGATGTGGCTAGCTCATTGGCCATAGAGCCAAGGATTGGCAGCAGCCATATGCAGGTACCTGGTCCAGATGGCGAATACGGTTTTGGCGGTATGTGTTTTCCAAAAGATACATCGGCATTTGTAAAATATGCAAGAAAATTTGGCGTTCATCTTAATATTTTAAAAACAGCGATTAAGAAAAATACTTTATATAGGTTGCATAAATCTAAATAATATAGTATACTATGTCATCCACGACAAAAACTCGGAGAATATTAATTGATAGAAAAAGAAACAAAACGACACGGCACCGACGGAGATGCCGATATTAAAGAATCCTATCTTGCTGATATCATACGCAGTAAAATGAAACGTGATCAAAAACGTTTCTGGGCCGGAGACAATATCAGTGAATACATTCTGGATAAAAGGATGAAAGATCAGTTAATCGATGAGGCCACTGATGCATTTGAACTAGTGCTTGATCGACTTCTAATTGATAGACAAAACGATCCGAATTCAAAGGGCACAGCCAGACGCTTGGCTAAGATGTATTTTAATGAAATAATGGCAGGACGATATGATCCTGCACCAAATACAACATCATTTCCAAACGACTCACATGATCGTTACGAAGGCATGCTTGTTGTCCGTAGCGAGCTTCGTAGTATGTGCTCTCATCATCACCAACCTGTGACTGGTGTTGCTTATATTGGCATCATTGCTGCTGAACGACTCATTGGCCTTTCGAAATACACACGGATCGCTCAGTGGTGTTCCCGTCGAGGAACACTCCAGGAAGAACTCGCTAATGAAATTGCTAAGGAGATACAAAAGGCCACAGGAGCCAGAGATCTAGGTGTTTATATCCAAGCAACACATGGATGCTGTGAGAATCGTGGTATTATGGCGCATAGTTCTTTGACGCAGACTACCGTGCTTAAAGGTGCATTCAAGGATGACCAAGGTACTAAGAAAGAATTTTTTGATAACATTAAACTGCAACAGGAGTTTGCACCAAGATGAATAAATTGATTTTGACACACAGTGAACTTCAAAAATTAGTTCATAAAATTTGTAGATTGATTGCCAATAGTGGTTGGAGACCTGACTATATTGTTGGTATCAACAGGGGAGGTCTAGTGCCGGCAGTAATGATCAGCCATTACTTCGGTGTGCCAATGAAACCTTTACAAGTCTCTCTTAGAGACGGCGGTGAATGTGTCAGCGACTTGGCCATGGCTGAAGATGCATTTGGCTATCATCGTGTCGATGACTTACCGGGTTGCAGTAATCCGGCGCTAAGAAAAAACATTCTCATAGTCGACGATATAAATGACAGTGGTGCCACATTCAACTGGATCATCGATGATTGGCCATCGGGCTGTATACCAAATGATCCGATTTGGCAAAATGTATGGAATAACAGTGTGCGTTTTGCTGTGTTGGTAGACAACTTAGCCAGCAAGTGTAAAATTAACATGGCATACACAGGCATGGAGGTTAATAAAGCAGAAAAAGATGTGTGGATTGAATTTCCGTACGAAGCATGGTGGGAACAATGAGAATTGAAAACGATGTTAAATTAGATTTTAAAGATGTCCTTATACGTCCAAAACGCAGTACACTTTCTAGCCGTAAAGAAGTAGACTTAAATCGTTCATACAAATTTCGGCACAGCAAAACGGAATGGTCTGGCATTCCTATCATGGCTTCTAACATGGACGGCGTTGGAACACTAGACATGGCTCATGCTTTGTACGAACACAGGATGTTTACTTGTCTAGTTAAAAATACTACCATAGAATACTTTGACACCACTGTAGAAGAAATAGGCGGTAAATATTTTGCTGTCAGTACTGGTACTAGTGATAAAGATTTTTCTACTCTAAAGCAAATAATAAATGCCTATCCAGAAATCCATTTTATCTGTATTGATGTTGCAAATGGTTATCAAGAACGCTTTGGAGATTACGTTCAAAAGGTAAGAGAAACATTTCCACATTGCACAATTATTGCCGGCAATGTCGTTACCGCAGACATGACACAGGAGTTAATATTACGTGGAGCAGATATTGTTAAAGTGGGCATTGGCCCTGGTAGCGTTTGTACTACTCGTATTCAAACTGGCGTTGGCTATCCACAACTTTCAGCGATCATTGAATGTGCGGACGCTGCTCATGGTCTTGGTGGACACATTATTGCTGACGGCGGTTGTACTTGTGCTGGGGATGTCGCTAAAGCCTTCGGAGCTGGTGCAGATTTTGTAATGCTGGGCGGCATGTTGGCCGGTCATGATGAAGGCGGCGGCAAGGTAATAACCAAATATTTTAATGTCAAAGGCGAACAGTTTATCAGTAGTAAAAACAGAGATGGTTTAGACATCTATGATTTTTGTGCTATCAAAGAACAGTTCGTAGAGTTTTATGGCATGAGCTCAGACACTGCCATGGAAAAGCATCACGGTGGTGTAGCAGAATATCGTAGCAGTGAAGGTCGTACTGTTACTATTCCCTATAGAGGTCCAGTAAAATTCACTGTATTAGACTTGTTAGGTGGTCTCCGTAGCTGCTGTACCTATGTTGGGGCACCAACTTTGAAACAACTAAGTAAATGCACTACTTTTATCCGTGTAAATCGACAGATAAATGATATTTTTTTAAAGTGAGACAAAATAATGATAGCACCTAAATCTAAAAAGAAGGTCGATGTTGACAAACTTCCTACTACTTGGCCGATAGTCACCGTAGGTAGTCATAGCACCAGGTACGAATATGAGGACGGCAGGATAGAATTATTAACTGACTGGGATGCACTTAAACGTGATGTCCGAGAAGCCATTGCGGGTATAGAAAATAAACCAAAAGAGAAATCTAAACGCACAAGGAAAAAATAATGGCTGCTTGTGGAATGAATATCGGATCATCTTCAAACAAATAGTTGCTACGGACAATATTGTAAAATACTGACTAACAAAAAATTTAACAAATAAAAACAATGAACGATGACAAATTAGACAAGCTATATCAAAAATACTGGTTGATTCATAACCAAATGGTAGAAGAAGGATATCTACCATTTGAAATAGCCGGTATTCTAATAGCACAGGGTCTTACGTTCTATAAAACATTAATGACTGATGACGAATATCGGCACATGGTCGAAACTATCTATAATAGAAAAGATTCCGTTAAAAAAATAAACACAGGATTTTTACAATGAAGGCAACTGTGTCTAAGACCCAGGAAATCATGGACATTCTACAAGAAGAATGCGGCGAATTGATTGTTGCATTAAGTAAAGTTCGAAGATTTGGTCTTGATAATATGTACGAAGATAGTGGAACTCAGCGAGAACACTTGACTCAAGAAGCCGGAGATGTTATGCTCATGATATATCTTCTTGTTGAACAAGGTGTGTTTACCACAGAAGACTTGCAAAAAGCAAGAAAACTCAAAGAAGAAAAATTAAAAAAATGGTCTAACATTTATGAACAAGGTTAAAATTGCAGAAATATTTTACAGCATACAAGGCGAAGGACTGTATGCAGGAACGCCTAGCGTGTTCCTGCGCTCTTTTGGTTGTAACTTTCAATGTAGAGGGTTTGGTTTACCTTTAGGTCAACGCAGCACAGATCCCGAGGATATTGCTAAAGATATCTCTAAGTTTAAAATCTACGAAGAACTGCCGTTGGCTAGAACCGGCTGCGACAGTTATGCGTCGTGGCATCCTGCCTATAAAAATCTTAGCCATTTTATGACGCTTGATGATATTAAAATTAAGATGGAAGATCTTATTCCTAATCGCACATGGCGGCAAGGAAACAACGACATCCATCTTGTTATCACAGGCGGCGAACCTTTATTAGGCTGGCAACGTGCGTGGCCAAAACTCATTGAAGAGTGTGCAGGCAACGGGTTAGTCAATGTTACTTTTGAAACTAACGGCACTCAAGATCTAGATCCTAAATTTGCAGAATGGCTTAAACATCAAAGTGATGTTGAAGTCACATTTAGTATCAGTCCTAAACTCAGTTGCAGCGGTGAAGCATGGTCAGAAGCTATACAACCAATCGTTGTAGCCAGTTACAACGAATTAGGCACTGCCTATTTAAAATTTGTTGTCAGCAATCAGCATGATGTTGATGAAGTAAATCGCGCAGTTGAGCAATATCAAAAAGAAGGTTTTGCTGGCAATGTTTACCTAATGCCCGTTGGCGGTGTAGACAGTCTATATCATTTTAATACAAAGCAAGTTGCCCAACTTTCTATGGATAAAGGTTATAAATATTCTCCTAGATTACAAGTTGACATCTGGAACAACGCATGGGGTACATAATGAAGGAGATTACAATTACCCGTAGTCAGTTTGAAAAGCTCAAAGAAATTTTCGATACGAACAATGATGTTGATCATATTGTCTGGCGTGAAGAATCTACAAGTGGAATTGGGCCCAATGTCACTATAGAATTAGGTTCAAAGTCATCTGTGAAAATAGATAATACAGATTTGGAGAGTTGGTAAATGATAGAATTTTTTAAAAAACTGTTGGGCAAGCTGCCTGCAGATACTCTAACAGAAACGGCCAAGGAACAAGCTTCAAGAAAAGGTGAGCCGTGGATTAGAGTAATTGATACCAAGGTCAATGTTGAGAATCCAAGAAATGGTTTTTTTGAATTAGACTGG
>Ga0194129_10004935_pt1 | contig 17378 bp, 11 predicted proteins | sample TA2KigCa35mmetaG_FD_150862 | JGI IMG/M metagenome (GOLD analysis project Ga0194129, IMG submission 150862) | Freshwater microbial communities from Lake Tanganyika, Tanzania - TA2015038 Kigoma Deep Cast 35m | ecosystem: Environmental > Aquatic > Freshwater > Lake | place: Tanzania: Lake...
ATGTCTGCTCTTTGAGCTTGATGTGTGTCTGCTCCTTGAGCTTGAGGTATGTCTGCTCTTTGAGCTTGATGTGTGTCCACGGCTGGAGGTATGTCTGCTCTTTGAGCTTGATGTGTGTCCACGGCTTGATGTGTGTCTGCTCTTTGAGCTTGAGGTAATTTTGAACTTAAATACATAGTATCTAGAAATATTTGAAATAAGTTCATAGGTTGGCTTTCTAAAACCCAACTATATTTCTTTAATAAGGAACGAAGTATCATTATTTTTAATAAAAAAAATCCATAAGACGGAGATACAAATAACGTATATAACCAACTATGTGTAAAATCTTGAACTGATTTAGATTCTTTAATTTTTTTATGTTCATAGTCAAAATCATATTGTCCATCTTTCCACATATATATTAATCGATAGTCGGTATCATATGTTTCTCTTCTTATTTTTAAATCTGTAATTTTACGTAATGATAAAATAGGTGTTTCAGATATTAATCTTTTTATATCATCTTCAAAATGCTCTTGTGTATAATATCCAAAAATTCTGTCTAAATTTTGACAGACGTTGTCAAAATATCTATTTTTTATTTCGTCATTTAATGGCATTCCTTTCATTAATACCTTTATAACCTCTGTCTTAAGATCTAGATCTTCTTGTATTGGTGTATCATTTAATAATGAGAATTCTATCATAAGTCGTCTTTCAAGATCTTCATCATATTTATAAAGAATTGTTAGATAAATTAAAATATATGTAAAAGGTCTTAAACAGAATATCATTGGTTTAGCCATTCCACTGTCTAGTGTCTTTAATGTATTTAATGTATTTACTATAATATTATTTATAATACCAAAATTCATTTGTATGAATGCACATAATAATAGATATATATCTGCATATACATATTTAATAACTATTGGTAAATATTCTCTATAATTTTTATAAAAAATGTTAAATAAGGAGAAATATATAGCCATTATTTTAAAAATACAATATTTGGATCTTAAATACATACAATACATAATTAATGATTGATAATCAATCATAGCTCTATCCGTATAGATAACGTTACGAACTGCAAATAATCCAAATAAAATTTGATTTTGTATTAGAGTGTTGTGTTCTAATTCTGAGTTATCAAAAGGTAAATACTGACGACCATCTAATATTCCTAAATCAATATGACATGCGATACACATTTGAAATAATGTTATATTACAATTTTGTTCATATAATAATAATTTATTTGGATCATCACAGTTCTTAATAAATAATTCATATATAATTTCTTTTATATATTTTTGTAAAGTAGAACTATCTAATTTAAGGAGTTTAACTAGTTCTTTACATATCTCTACACTAAAAGAAAGAGAAGACATAACCCCCTTTCGATTTGAATCTATTATCGTTGAATTTACATTCGTTTTTCCACATAAACTATATAGAAATAAATTCTTCGTAAATAAGTTTATCTTTTTAAAAAAGTTAATAAAATTTAAAAATGTTTTTGTTATATGTCTTACGAAAACTATATGATTAAAGAACGTATAAAACATTACGAAAGGATAAAATAAACTAAAAATAAAGATACCCATATTAGAACCATTTATATCTCTTACATTTTCAACTTCCGATAGTACGAAATTCAAATCTTCAGAAATTTCAAATAATGCCTCAATATCTCGTGGTTCTAGTGGTTGAATTGGATTTTGAGTAGGAGTTTGAGTAGGAGTTTGAGTAGGAGTTCGTGTATCATAATCACAATATTGTTCTATTAAATGAAACCATATAGGAACTCCATATAAACGTAATTTATAAATGAAAAGAAACTTATTAAAATGTACTATTATATTTGGGACAGTATGTATAAAATTTAAATATGATTTTTTTTGACTTTTAATCTCATGCATTGATTCATTAATAGATATTGGTTGATCTCCTTTCATTGATTCTTGAATTTCTAATAATTCTTCTAACGTAATTTCTGTATTCTCATTTAGAATTATGAAATTTTTTAATTGAGCATCATTTGCAAAATCAAATATATTTTCTCTTAAATTTCTATCTAAAGTTTCTTGATTATTGACTAAATTCACTCTAGAAACAGATTTATTCCCATTTAAATCCATTTCACAAATTCTATCTGCACTACTACTTGCTTCTTTTAAAAATTCAAGATTTAAAGATATAAAAAAGTCTGTAAAAGAGGAATAAAAAAAATTAGATATTAAAGTCAAATTTTCAATTAAATTTTTGGCTAAATCGATATGTTCTCTACCTAACCATGATAGGTCTTTATTCATAAATACATTTAATAATAAAATATATTCACATATGCGAAAACGATCAAGAATAAAACACAATATTCCAAATATAGATTGTCGAATAAAAGTAGGTTCTGAAGATCTTGGATCGGTTTGAGAATCAGTAGCCAAATGTATTAATGGACATTGATTTATTAAAGTCATCAAATCATCAGATCTAAAAGCTAAATGTAAACAATTTTGAATAATTTCAATCATTGAAATTAAAGTAAGGATAGTTTCGGTATGAATATATGCAGCTTCCATACATCGTATGATTTCATTTATCTTATGTTGAAAACTTTCATCAACAGTAATTGATAAGACGTCTAATGTCATTGGGCCATCTGGTATAGAATCTTTTAGATCCTTAACATATCTTTGAAATTCACCTATAGTAACATCAAATGTCATACAATATTCAACTAAACTGCAAATAGGTTTAACTATACTATCTTCAACAGTCGGAGGAGAGGATGGTAATGCAACGTCAATCATTTTTATAAATATTTATGAAAATATTTTATTTTTACCACAAAAGATAATAAGCTAAATGTCCTGGCGTATATTTTGGAAAATGTTTCCATTTATGATTTCTCATCCTAAAATTATCTCTCCTTTGTTTATCTAAATGTTTTGTATAATCTTCATATCCATATTGTCCAAAATGAATCCATTTACCTTTTGGATTTTGAATCATATATTTTTTATCTACTCTTGTTGATAAATATAATTTAATATTATCTCCATAATAATGACGCAATTTTTGTTTAACTATTCGTGGATTTGAATAACGAGTTATTGATTTGGTAGAAATATTATTACTCATTTTATCTTTAAAAGACATTTTTTATTATTATTGATATTATTTTATTGTGTCCTATTTATATTAAATAATTGTATCATTAAATAATTGTATTATAATTGTATCATTAAATATATAATATTTAAGTTTTATTAAATATATAATATTTAAGTTTTATTAAATATATAGATATAAATTTAAAAATTTTATAATTAAAAATTAAATTACATTAATACGAATAATAATGATTGTTTAATATAATGTAAAGTACCTCTTAAGGCGTCCGCATTTCGACTGATATAAGAAGCTCCTCTTAAAGCATATTCAATACCGGATCTTAGATAGGATATATTATTTGGTATCAATTCCATACCAATAGATTCAATTAATATATCCCATAGTATTTTTCCAATATCTCCAAAATAACGTTCTAAAAATGAATGTATGGCTGCTATAAACTTTCCAAATCTAGGACATTGTATTAATCTATTTAATGCATTTGATAATTCTGTTTGTCGTTCAATATTAATTGGATCTATTTCATCATATAATATTATAAATATTCGATGTAAAATGTGACTTAATTTTGAAAAACAATTAAATAGTAAAAATATTTCTTTTTTTGAAACTCCTCTTATTTTAAATTTTATGATATCTAATATATTTAGTTCAATAGGGTGTTCTCGGGGATTATTAGTCGTTAAAAATAAACTTAATTCTACATCATATAATGCGGCAACAGACACAAAATTATGTTCATTTAAAATAGAAGATGGAATTCTTTGATGTTTAATTAATTGTTTGGGTCTAGGAACATATTCCATATCCTTTGATTGCATATCTTCAATTAAGTCTTTTAAATCATATATTTTTTTTTTCCTTTGTTCTTTATACTCAAAATCTTGATATTGATGTATACTTTCAAATTCATCTAATTGTGAATTTAGTTCATCAAGTGTCATTGATTCTAAATCAATATTAATATCTCTATTCATTTCAAAGTTCATTTTTAAATTTGGTATTTTAACTCTTAATACTATATATTTTCTATCATTTAGACTTACATAAAAAAAATAATAATTATCTATTTGTCTTCTGAAAATAGATGATTTATTAACTTCATTTTCAAAATAATAAGTATCTGATATTCTGATCAGATATTGTTTATTTTCTCTAATCATAAATGACACTTTATTTAAATATTTTTTTTTTTAAAATAAAAGGATGTCAAGGCCAAACTTATCATTGACACATGAACAATTATCTAATCATAGTTTAGCAGAGGCTTTACTACTCAAATTTAAAACAAATATGAAATTTATAAAAGTATTAAAAGAGAAAGCTCAAGAAGATCCAACCTATAGAGATTTTATCAGAAATGCTTTAGAAGACAATCGACGTTTAATACCAATTATTCAACAAATTGCTGGAAAGAAAATAAAATCATTATTTCAACAAATAAATAAAAAACATTTTATGTTCCTCATTTATCGTGAACTTATAAATGGTGGTAATTTGGAACTTTGCTATCAAAATTCTCACGATGAAGATCAAGAATTATCTATTTTTTTACATCAGTCAGACGATAGTCGTTATCAAGGATTTGTTTCTCCTAGAATAACAATAGAAATTGTTATCACGGGAGATGAATATAATATAAATGATCGTGTTCGTCATCATCTTGAGTATTTACAAACAATATCATTTAATCAAGGAGATGTATTATCAGTCATTTATAAACTCTTAAAACATAATCAAAAACCACATTGTATTAGGATACATAGACAAGCTGGATATAGAGAGGAAGGTGAATATTCTTATAATGAATTTGTTAAATTTCAAGAGGAAACAGATGATAAATATGAATATAAAAATACGGATTTTAGATTCATTATTCCGAATCGATATGTTTCTGAAAGAAATTCAGAAAATTTATTCAGAAATCTTAACCTTATACTTATACAATTTCGTTAAATTATTTTGAAATATAGTTTCTTTAAATTATTTTGATTTAAAGAAATAATGATAAATATGAAATAGATGACTCCATTATTGGAAGAGTATTTTTCTAGATTAGAATATCATCGACAACAAATGAATAATCATCAATTATTATTATTGATGCAAGTTGGATCATTTTACGAGGCATATGAAATTGATGAACCTAGTCGAGGATGTGCCAAATGTATTTCAAATCTATTAAGGATGCATTTGACAAGAAAAAATGGAAAACAATCAAATTCAGAAAATAATCCTTGGATGGTTGGATTTCCTACTTATGTGTTAGGTAAACATTTAACTAAATTAAATGATGAAGGTTATAGTGTCGCTGTATATGATCAAAAAGAAGATAATAAACAAGAGAGAATTGTAAAAGGTATTTATAATTATACTTTACGATATGAAAATGATGATGAAATTATTGATCATAGGATAGAACCCAAAATTTTTTCTATTTTTATTGAACGATATTGTACGACAATAAAAAAAAAGAAAGAATACCGTTATTTAATTTCGATTAATATTATTGAAATGAATTCGGGTAAAGTATTTGTATATGAAAATGATACAGATGATTATGAAAGAGATGTACAAACAATTGTATTAAATTATCAACCACCCGAAATTCTCATTTGTTTTCAAAATTTTGAAAAGGAAGAAGAACAACGATATCAAACTGTTTTAGAACAAACTATTTCGTGTAAATTAATCTCTATCAAGGATGATATTTTGTTTGATACAAAAATTTCAATTTTACAAAAAATTTATGAAATAGATGATATCTCTATTTTAGGTATTGAGAGACATAATACATTAATTAATTTATTGGTATTAACATTAGAATATATTCGAAAACACGATCCTTTATTAATTACAAAATTACAATATCCAACTTTTATAGAAGGTTATACACGATATATGCATTTTAATCGAGATGCTTTTTTAGAATTAAATTTATTTTCTATTTGTGAACGACGCAAATCTCATTTATCAACAAAAAAACAAAAAACATTATTCGATATTTTATCTAACTCAATGACAAATTTAGGAAAACGATATTTAGAATCTATTTTACGTCGTCCGTTATATGATCAAAAAATAATTCAAGAACGTTGGAATTGGATTCAATATTTCACAAATCAATTGAAAATAATTCCATCAACACTTCATTTTAGTTTCCCGGATCTCGAATGGTATTTTTTAAAATGGAAACGAGGTAAATTGAGTATTAAATTTGTAAGTCAATTTTTATTATCAATCAAAGAAATGTATGAATCGAATTATGATTTTTTCTCTGAATTTTGGAAAGAGGATCATCTTTCTATTCAATTATTCTTTACAGAAATAGACTCTTTATGGAATTTATTAGAAATGGATTCTAATCAAAATTTTTTTAAACAACCCATTCAAGAAATGTCCATTTATATGAATAAAATAAATCAAATTCAACTAGAATTAAAAGAAATTGAATCAAAATACCATCTTTATTTTAAATTACAATCTACCAATGAGCACGATTATTATTTATATTCAACCATTAAAAAATGGGAATCTTATCAATTTGATCACAAAAACGATAATCATTTATACGAAATTTCATCGACTAAATCAAATGTAAAACTCAGTTTTGAACGTTTAGATCAATTATCAAATCAATATAAAAATTTAATAAATGATCAAATGACTTATATTAAATTATCTTTTATATCAACTTCTAAAATGATTTTAGATAAATATGAAAAATTATTAGAAACTATTATTCATAAGATTTCAATATTAGATTGTTATTATCATTTAGCTCTATTTTTTAAAAAACATCATTATTCAAAACCTTCGATCTCTATCCATAATGAATTTAAAATGGACGAATTACGACATCCTATTTATGAAATAATTGAAACCGATCAAATATTTGTTCCTTATTCGATTCATTTATCTAATCAAACAGATGTATCAAATGAAAATCCTTTAGGATATTTAATTTATGGTATGAATAGTTCGGGGAAAAGCACATTATTAAAAAGTATTGGATGTGCTGTTTGGTTAAGTCAATGTGGTTTATATGTACCCGCTCAAACATTTCATCATTCTTTAATGGACGGATTATATACTAAAATGGGTACATATGACAATTTATTTATGGGTCATTCTACCTTTGTTGCTGAAATGAGTGAATTAAATTATATATTAAAGAAAGCCACTTCTTCTTCTTTATTATTATGTGATGAATTGACTTCGGGAACAGAGACTAAATCGGCAACGGGCATTGTGACATCTTCTTTATTATATTTTATTCAACATCAAATTCCATTTTTATTAACGACTCATTTACATTCTATTTCTAAAATTCAAGAAATTTCTCTTAATCCTAAAATTAAAATTTGTCATTTTGAAGTTTCAACTTCTTCTTCGAAATCATTATCTTCCTTATTATCTAATAATATTTCAATTCATTATAATAGACAATTAAAAGAGGGTTCCGGTAATGATATTTATGGGATTGAAATTGCAAAAACATTAGGATTACCAACTGAATTAATTACAATGGCTTATGAATATCGAAATAAAATTGATATTTATATTCACAATAATAAAAAATCAGTCAAGACCTCAAGATATAATAAAAAATTATTAATGAATGAATGTTTTCAATGTCAATCAACCGTTGATTTACATACTCATCATATTATTCCACAAGAAATGTTTAATGAAAATTCTATTTCTTCAAAAGATGGACTATATAATTTAATTGTATTATGTCAAAAATGTCATTATCAACTTCATTCTTCTTGAATTTTTTCGGTACTATTAAAAATATTTAATAATTTAATGATGTTTAAAAATTCATAAAATGTTAGGTAAAAAACAAATGAGACCATAATTTGAAATCATTGATATAATTTCATAATTTCAATAATTTCAATGATTTCAATTATTCATTTCTTTAATCACAAAGAAAAATAAAAATCAGAAATATCATACACGTCGATTTTTATTTTTAATACAAAAATTAGCATTTTAATATCCAAAGGTATATAAATATTTTACATTTACTTCGATATTATTTTTTTATTTTATTTGATTCTTTTTTTTTATTGATGAAATTTGTCTTAACTTATCACCAAATGAACGTGGAGTTAATTGCTCATCCATTATCTGTTGACGTAAAAGTTGTTTTTGTTCTTCTTTTTTTAAAGAGAAGGAAGAAGATAATGTTTCTATCTCTTTTTTTGACATTTTTGGTATTTTCTTGGATAAAGATGTCAATGGATGTTTAGATTTTTTTTGATTCAAATTAGAATCTAAAATAGATTTAGAAATTATAGATGAATCATTAATGATAGATGAATCATTGATGATAGATGAATCATTGATGATAGATGATTTTTCAATATGGGAAGATTCAAATATTTGACTATTATTAACCGATGACATTACGGAACTTGGTTGAGGAAGATGATTTAATATTTTTTGAGGAATAGTTGAAAATGTGACTGTTTTTGAATTCGATGATTTTGAATTTGATAATTTTAGAATCGATGTTTTTGAGTTAGATGTTTTTGAGTTAGATGTTTTTGAGTTAGATGTTTTTGAATCAGATGTGTTTGAATTAGATGTTTTTGAGTTAGATGACACAGTAATAGATGATGGTAATTTAGAATTTTTGGTAGAATTATAAATAAAAGATGAAGAAATTGATGGTTGACTTGATCTTAAAATAGATTGTTCATTTATATCTTCTTCGGATGAAGAAGATTCAACTAATATTACAGATTCTGAAATATCTTCTTCAATCATCATTGAAGGAGGTTGCATTTCCATTAAATTAATTGAATTTGATTTATATAAAATAGAATGTTCGGATGGTAACACAGATGCCATTAATTTATTTTTCTGTAAATGTTGATCAAAAGATGAAGAACTCATTGGTAAAGAAGAAGAAGATGGTTGATATGTTTCAATAATTGTCTTCATTTCTTTTAAAATAAATTGAATTTGATATTGTTCTAAAGAACAAGTATGTTGTAAAGAAGTAATTATTTTATGTAAATGTAATAAATATTTATTATAAAATTCTCCTATTAATTTTTTTTCTTCTAATGCATTATTTAATTCCATATGTATTTTTTTGATATCTAATGGTAAAGATGATGTCGTATTATCATTTGGTAATAAATCTTGAAAATGATGAATCGTATCATTAATTTTATCTAAAAATAAGGTTTTTTCGTGTAATAATTCATTATGTTTTGAAATATTATGTTTTAATTCTATCCAATGAAATTTAATAAAACGGTTTAATTGTTTTAATTTGATTAACATATAATGAATAGATTGATCTTCAATCTGTAATAATAAAATATGTTCCATTAATTGTTCTACATCTGAATGATGAGTTATTGTTGTATCTTCTGTTTGTTGAATTAAACGTGTTAATTCATCGGTTATGAATGCTTTTTTTTTTAATTTTTGTTGATGTAAATATTTTTTGACTTCTTGAATCATCTCGTGTTTTTTATGAGGAGATTTTTTATTCACTTGAACCATTATTTTCAATTTGTCATTTAAAATGTCAAATGCTTGACGAATTCTTAAAATATCTTGATCTAATTCTTCTATATCTAATTTTCCATTTCGAAATCCATCTACAAATAAATTTATATTTTGTTGTAAATTTATTCCATTTACTTTCAATTCCTCGGTATCCACTAAAGATTGAAGTTGATGAAAATAAGTTTGAATTTGTTCCATTTCATTTAATAATGTATCTATTTTTTGCTGAACGAGTGTTTGGCGATTTAATAATTCTTCATAAAATTGTATAGAACGATAAAATTTAGATTTTAAATCAAATACTCCATATTCTAATTCTTTTAAAAATTTAAAATATTTAAATATTTTTGTCTTTAAATGAGCTAAACTTGTTGTTTTTGATTCAATTAATTGATGAATGGATTCCGATAATTGTTTTAAATAATGATAATCTAATTCTAATTTATGAATTTTAGAATGAAAACTTTGAATCTCTGTCTGTAAAATATGTGAATTTTTTTTAGAAATAAATTGTGGTAATATTTGTTCTAATTGTGTCATTAAGGAAGAATTTAAATATTCAAATTCTTCCACTAAATGATCATCTAATAAAGACATATAATTGAATTTTAATGCATTAAATTTCTCCAATTGATATTTCAGTAAATTTTGATTTTCTTGTATTTTATTTGATAATTGTCGAATTTCTTTTTTTTTTTTTTTTGGATCAACTATATCCGTTGATAATTTATCTAATTCTTTTTCTAATATATCTAATGTTTTTGATAAAGATTGTAAATCTTCCATTGGCATATATTTAATCGATACATTTACTGTTTTTTCATTCTCATTTATTTGAATTCTACGAATTAAATTTAAATCTTCTTGTTTTGGTTCAATAATAGATAATAATTGTAAATAATCTATTTCAAACCAATTTTTATCCATTTTAGAAGATAATTGTATATAACGTAATTCAATTAAATAATAAATAATTAAATTTGCATAATAAATAGGTATTTGATTCCACTCAATTAAATTCTCTTGAAAAGAAATATAATTATCAACTGTTTTAAAATAAGATCTATTTTGCTGTATATAATCTAATCCTTTTTTAGAAAATTGTGTTTGAATAAGTGAATCACAATATTCTTTACATTCTTGTATAAAGAAAATTAATTTTGATTTTAATTCAGTTTCTGATAAATGTAATTTATTAAAAATAATTTCATAAATAGTTTCATACATACGACTTGTCGTTGAAAATTCATTTCCCATAATTTATTCGTTTTTTTTTTTAATTTTTTTAAATGGAATAAAAATTTTTTTTAAATATAATTACAAAATATTTAAAAAAAAAAAAATATCTTAGAATAAAAAAAAAATGGAGACTATCAAATTATTAAATGCTATTGTATTTTCTATTATTTTTTTATTGTCAGTTGTACAATGTGGTAATATACAATCTGTTATTTTGAATACTCAATTAAATACAAATGTCGTATTATCTGCTAATTCAAATAAAAAATTATTTACAATGTATGTCTTGAACATTACTATTGCATTTATTTCATTATTATCCGCAATTATTTTATGGATTGCTGCATTTACAGATATGAGCCAAATACCCGAAGGTATTTTATCTAAATTTAAAGGTATTTCTAGCACTATGATTATATTTGGATTTTTATTTGGATTATTTATTATAGGTGTTGTATGTAATAATATTGCACAATTACATTTAGAACAAGGTGTTAAAGATATCACTAGTTTAAAAGGATTTAATATATTTGTTTTAATATTAGCTGTAGCTTATTTATGTATGTTTTCTTACAGTGTATTTAAAAAACATAAAAATAAAATACCTATAAATACGAGTGCATCGACTATCTTTTCACAAGAACCAACCCCTTAAAAGTAAGAAAGGATACATTTAATAAAAAGTGAATTTTAAATTTATATATATAAAAATTTAAAATTTATATAATAAATCAAACTCTATTGGATTATATTTAAATAGATTAAAATAAATTAAACAGATTAAAATATTTTAAATTGAATTCAAAATCAAATATTTTAAATTGGATTGAATCAAAATGTCAACGATAACTGAACTTGAAATGGAAAATAGTCGAAATTATCTTCAACAAATATGTGTTGATCATTTGTTACATAGTATTCTATATGATAAACCAATTATATTAAAAAATAGTGATTTAATGACTATTTATACATTCATCTATAATAAATGTATTAATGATAAAAATCATTTATATTGTAATTTTTTTTACGATTATTATAAACAAATATTATATTCTTTTTTAGATCAATTAAAAAAACAATTTATTTCAAATACTTCAAATACATTAAATACCTCAATTATTCAAATCATTATTCAAAATTATGATAAATACAAGTTTTTAATTAAAAATTTATGTATAATGTTCAGAATCTTAAATAAACACTATTTATTGAAACAAAATTATCCTAATTTATATGATATCGCAATTTCAATATGGAATGAAAATTATATGAAAATGCAATTAGAATCTATTTTAAATTTTATTAATGTTGATTATCTAAATTTAAAAAATGAGATATTGGATGAATTTATGTATCAGTTTTTTTCTATCTGTTCAATAATACATTTTCCATATCAACATATTATTATAGAAACTTATTTAAAATCAATTGAGTCTTTTTATATTAATTATTTTGATATCATTTCTTATTCTATATCCGATTATATTGCATTATATAATAAAATAATTAGGACTGAAAGTCATATCATTAGAGAAAATCCATATCCTCAAAAAGATGAAATAATTCATCAATTATTATTGAATTCTTTACATCAAACCAATTATAAACATCAATTATCCGAAATATTAAAAGATTTTATACTTGATCTGACAATGGTTAATATTAATTATTTTAGTTTAGTAAATCAAATATTCCAACTAGATGGTCAAACGGTATTATCTTTACTCGAAACACTTATTCAAACCGAAATAAAAACTAAACAAGATATTTTTCCATTTTATTATCAAATCATAATAAAAATTTCTAAAATAAATAATAATACTATTTATATACAATTATGTCAAAAAATTTTCAATCAATATTTAACTAATCCTTATCACCCTCTTCCTCATCATCATAATTATAATAATCCTTGTTCTAATTATCATAATAATAATAATGATCAATATAATCAATTAATGAATCATTTATATGAAGATTCAAATTATTTTAGTTTAATAGATCATATTTATGATCAAGAAACTTTTATAGAAAAAATAATACAAATATTTTATACAAAATATCGAGATTATTCCAAAATAGATCAAGAAATTTCTTTTTGGACAAATTTAAAATCAAAAATTAATACAAATATTGTTCATAAAATTAATTCTCTACTAAATGATTTAAAACAAAGTTTAATTTTTAATCAACAAGAAAATACGATAGATCAAGTATGGATTTTTTCTAAATGGATTGATCAAGATCCTCATTTAATTTCAATACAATTGCCAGTAAAATTTAAAAATTTTACAGAAACTACAATCAAACGATTTAAATCTATTCATAAATATCGAACTATTGAATTTAATTATTATAGAAGTATCATAAATGGTATTTTATATTTTCAAAATAAATCATATACGTTTCAAATGTCGTGGATTCAAGCCATTTTATTATATGTCCTAATTGATCAATCAAATCATAATAAATTACAATGGACTGGAAATCAATTATCTTCTATTTTACAAATAGAGTGGGAAATAATAGCTCCTATTTTACATAGTTTTACTATTTCAAATCAAAATATTCTTCAAAAATCGGGAGTTTCTAACTACATAGATAAAGAAAAAGATATATTTTCTTGGAATTATTCATTCCAATCTCCTCGTCGTTGGACATTTAAAATGCCAAAATCACAAAAAAAAAATAATAATCAATCTTACATTTCATCAAAAGAATATAAATATATTATTCAATCCAAAATAATGAAATATTTAAAATGTACAAAAAAAGCAACTTTAAATGACATTCAATCATTCTTATTTTCTAACAATTCATTGATTCTACAAGAAAATATAGATTATTTAGTTGAAATTGAATATTTAATTGAAATGGAATATATTGAATATGATGGGACTTTTTATCATTATTTATAATTTTAGATAATTGTATCATTATTTATAATTTTAGATTATTATAAAAATGTTAAAAAATAGATAAATAATGATTTAAAAAATATTCATTTTATATGTTAAAATGAATATTTCAACACTTAATATATATTTTAATTTAGGAAATACAGAATCCTCTACTCCTCAACCAACTCGAAATGCTCGACCAACTCCTTCTTTACGTCAAAATTCGGGAACAGCCTTATCCAATGCCGTTTCAAATATGTTTCAATCTTTATTACGACGAGCGGACGCTGTTCACAATGGTGCAGAAGAAATGAGTATTATATTTGGATTTGAACCATCTACGACTAATTTAAATAATATTTTATCTACAACGGAATTAGATCAACATATAAATTTTGAGACTATCAATGGAAATACAACCATTTTTTTATTTAGAAATGAAAATGAATCAATTTCAGAAGAATGTTCTATTTGTAGACATTTATTAAATGATAATGATATTTGTCGTAAAATAAATCAATGTAATCATATCTTTCATCAAAATTGCTTAGATACGTGGTTTAATCGTCATACAACGTGTCCTATTTGTCGAGCATCTTTACGTCCTTAATTTGTAGTTCATTTATTATTTTCTAGTTAGAAAATAATTACCAATCACAATAAATGGTGCTAAAATTGCAGAATAAAAACACCACATAGAAGACATTGTATTTGGATTTTTAAATAAAAAGAATAAATAAGTAATGATGAAAAAAAATAATAAAAATAATTTAGATACTAATGATTTAACATAGATAGATATTAAAATAATGGATAATATAAAACTATATAGATACCACGTGGTTGGAAATGGCCATTGTAATCGATTTTTATCATTCTGACACGATCTATCGGAACACATTATAAATGGATATGTTTTATTCGGATGTGGATAAATAGAATATATATATAATATAATAGTATAAAAAAATAGACTACAAATTAAAGGTAATAAATTAGACGGAGTTGATATTCCAAAAATAATTAAAATAGCAATTGAAATGGCAATATTATGGGTTGGTAATATATATTTACCATAAGCAGTGCCACGTTCATTCCATTTTTCATTATTAGTATCGATACCTTTCCATATAAATGCTTCTGCTAATTGCATTTGACAATAACATAATATTAATATTCCTAAAATAATTTGATTTGTATATAATGCAAATAGTCCAGAAAGCATACCGATGATATAAGAAATAATACTCGTTTTAAAACTATAACACATATTTTTATTTATTATTAAAAAATATAAATAAATGATATAAAATTGGAAAAATAAGACTTATATTCCATAAATAAATAAATATAAAATGAAAAGAACAATAATTAATACATTGAATCAATAATTGATTACGTGATTGTGTTTCCCATTGATTATTTAATAAAGTAAATAAAGCAAATAATTTAGTAGGTAAAAGAAAAATAAGATAGATCGGATAATAAATAATATTATAAAACATATTTAATCGTAATGTGTATATATATAATAATAATGTTCGTATCAATAATATTCCAATCGAAAGATAACCATTTTTTAATAATAAAGAAAATGAAAAATTATAATATAAAGAAAAAAATATCCATATACTGACAAGAAATGGAAATAAAAATTCATATAAACTAATAATACATAAATAATGAGATTGTTTTGGAATGCTTTTTAATTGCCAATACATTTCACGATAAAAAGAACGAGACCATCTTAATTGTTGTTTTAAAAATCGAAATAAATCATTGGGTGCTTCTGTTCCAGCTATTGCAAGATTCGTTTGTTTAGCAGAATAACCTAAACATAAAATTAAATTCGTTAAATGTCTATCATCTCCGGGTTCGCATGGAACTTTTAAAAAAGATTGAGTAATAAATTTTTGTAAAAGTAATTCGTTTAATAAATCAAAACGATAAATGCTAATTGGACCACTACAACAAGTCATACATCCCATATAAGATCCAGCTGCTCTTTCAATTTGAAAAGCATAATGATAACGAGCATTTATCATTTTTGGTAATATTCCATCTTTTATATTAAAAATATCTAAAGTGCCAGTCACACAACCATTTTTGGGATCGGATCGTAAACAAGTTTGTAAATGTGTTGGAGCAAATGGGCTAATAATTGTATCAGAATCAGTGACGATTACATCAATAAATTTATTATCGAAATGAAATATTCGATGAATTTGTTGTAATCCAAAAAACATCGCTCCACGTTTTCCTCGTTGAGGAATCATAAATATATTTGTTTCAATTGAAAATTCATTCAAATTTAATATTTCATTTGCCATTTCTTTCATATATATATCTTCTTGTTTATCTCCATCAATTATAATACAAATATGAATAAGTTGTCTATTACATACTAATTCTTTTACCGATAATAAACAATTTTTCCAATATTCTTTTTTTTCTTGACGACCTACTATTAATAACACACATTTATAGAATAATGAATTGCAATAGGATCCATTGGATAATATTTGGGTTGACACCATTTCATCGGTTGCTATTTGATTGGATATAATTTCTGAAGATAATATTTGTTTAGATAATGATTGATTTTTCAAATTCTCTCGATGATTTAAAAAAGAAAAACTTAATTGTGTAAATAAATAACTAAGTAATAAAATTCCATAAAATGAAAATTGATAAGTCATTGTATAACTATATGATAATATATATAAAAATAATATAATCATAAATTCAAATAATAATACTGCATATTGATACATTCTTTTTTTTATTTTTTATAATAAAAAAAGAATTATTTAAATGCTTATAAAGGTTGCCATACATTGCTACACTCTTGAGTATCTTCATTAGAAGAAGAAGAATCTTCACATACATTACAATCTTCGGTTTCTGTATTTAATTTACAGATTGGAACATAGGTTAAATTAAGACTTAAACGTACGTGAACGACTAATCTGAAAAATTCAGATACTTTATAAACCGAACGATAAGCATAACTATTACCATTGGAATCTAAAATATCAAGATTCGCAAATTCAAAATAAGAATTAGGATCGGCTAAAGCTCCTTCAAAACGAGTGGTCGTTATAGGATTATTTTCAATATCAGCTACTACAAAAGTTTTTAATTTAAAATCAAAAGGTAATCCGACCGCAGCAGAATGAGCTAAAATTTCTTGAGTAGAAGAATTTACAATATATGCACAAGTAGGAGCTTCTTGAGTGACACCATTATTAGCAAGGATACAATTAACTAATTTAGTTAACGTATCAGCAAGTAAAGTTTGACAATTTTCATTGCCTTGAGAAGCTTCTTTTACGACTCCCGACAATCCACCTAAAGAACTAATCGGTTCACTTCCATCTAAAGCAACGATGGCTTTAGTAATGATACATCTATTTATAATTTCGTTATAATCAGGTCTAGCCCAACAACCAGCAGTTGGAACTACGATAAAATTATAATCGGGAAAATATACAGAACAATTATTATTTGGCATTGTTTATTTTTATAATTACGAAGAATTTTTTTTTTTTTTTTTTTTTTATTCTTTTAAGAAAA
>Ga0194129_10004939_pt1 | contig 17365 bp, 9 predicted proteins | sample TA2KigCa35mmetaG_FD_150862 | JGI IMG/M metagenome (GOLD analysis project Ga0194129, IMG submission 150862) | Freshwater microbial communities from Lake Tanganyika, Tanzania - TA2015038 Kigoma Deep Cast 35m | ecosystem: Environmental > Aquatic > Freshwater > Lake | place: Tanzania: Lake...
CGGCACCGGCCGCATCGATCACCGCAGCGAGCCGGGCCAGGTACCGCGCGGAGGCGTCCACCGCATCGACGTCGGCGGCCTTGATCGCTGCCTCGAGCAGTCCCGCCGGCGTCCCGCCGCCGGGCAAGGCCAGCGAGGTCTCGAGCGAGTCGACGACGGCCTGCTGGATCGGGTCGAGAAAATCCTCGGCCCAGGCACCGGCCGCGGGGACGAGCGCCAGCGACGACACCCGCAGCATGACCGCGAACGCGGCTCCGTACGCTCGGTTCATTCCGTCGCCCGCCGGACTGTGGGTCAGCCGTCGGCGACGCCCAACCGCCGACGCCAACAGGCAATCTGGTCGGCCACCGCCGCGGGTGCGGTGGAGCCGAAGCTCTGCATCCGCTCAACTGCCCGGGAGGCCCCCAGTGCCCCGCGCAGCGCGGCGTTCCAACCGGCATATTCCCGCGAGATTTCCTCGTCGGAAAGCTCGCCCAACGAGATTCCTCGCGTCATGGCCCGACGAACGAGGTGCCCCACGATCTCGTGGGCCGTCCGCTGGGGCACACCGGCGGCGATCAGCGCCTCCATCAGGCTGGTGGCATCGAGATGCCCGGCGGCGATCGAAGCCGCCAGCCGGCGGCGGTCGAACCTCGTGCCCTCCACCAGCGGCGCGGCCACGCCGAGCACCGACTCGAGCGTGTCGATCGAATCGAAGATCGCCTCCTTGTCCTCCTGCAGGTCACGGTTGTAGGCCGTCGGCAGGCCCTTGAGCAGGACGAGCAGCCCCTGCAGATTTCCCACCAATCGCGCCGACTTGCCACGGATCAGTTCGAGCACGTCCGGGTTGATCTTCTGCGGCATGATCGAGCTGCCGGTGCAGAAGCCCTCCGGCAGCTGCACGAACCCGAACTCGTGCGTGCTGTAGATGATCCACTCCTCGGCCCACTGGGAGAGGTGCACGCCGGCCAGGGCGAGCACGAAGGCCAGCTCGCAGGCGAAGTCACGGTCGCTGGCCGCGTCGAGGCTGTTGGCCGCCACGGCTTCGAAGCCTAAGGCATCCTGCACGTGATCCCGGTCGATCGGCAGGCTCGTGCCCGCCAGGGCCCCCGACCCGAGCGGCAGCACGTTGGTCCGGCGGCGGCAATCGGCGAGCCGATCGCGATCCCGTCCCAGTTTCTCGCACCAGGCGAGCAGCTGATGGGCCGCGAGCACCGGCTGTGCCCGCTGCAGATGGGTGTACCCCGGGATCACGAGGTCCCGTTCCCGCTCCGCCAATGACAGGAAGGCCCGCTGCAGGGCGGTCAGACCTGCGTCGAGCCTGTCGATCGCCCGCCGGCAGTAGAGCCTCAGGTCGGTGGCCACCTGGTCGTTGCGACTACGGGCCGTGTGCAGTTTGCGGCCGGTGTCTCCCAGCCGCGCGGTGAGGGCGCTCTCGATGTGCAGATGGATGTCTTCACGGGCGGCCGTGAACTCGAACCGGCCGGCACGAATGTCACCGCGAATCTCCTCGAGCACCTGGGCGATTGCATCGGCTTCCTGCACCGACACCAGGCCGACGGACGCCAGCATCCGGGCATGGGCGATCGAGCCGTCGATGTCGTCGTCGGCCAGCCGCCGGTCGAACGACACGCTCTCGGAGAAGGCCTCGACCCGGGCGTCGGTCGGCTCACGAAACACGCCTCCCCAGGCTTTCGACGAACCGGCGGGCTGAGACATGGGGACGAGGACCTCGGGGCCAGCGGTTGGCTCAGCGTAGCGTGGCCACAGGGGCCGTTCAAAAGTGGGACGCCCCGCCGGACGCTCGAAAGCCCGGGCTGCGACCGGCGGCCGACCCGCTAATCGGCACAAACCTTCCCGTCGCCCGGCGGTAGGCTACCCCGCGACCCGGCGACATGACCGGCCGACACCGTCACCCGCCCAGCCCACGATGCCCACGACCGATGACCTGCTGGGACCGGGCGGCCGCCTCGCGGCGCGGCTGGCCAACTGGGAATCGCGGCCCCAGCAGATGACGATGGCGGCGCTCGTGGCCGACGCGATCCGCACCCGCCGACACGCGATCGTCGAGGCCGGCACCGGCACGGGCAAGAGCCTCGCCTACCTCGTGCCGTCGGTGCTCGCGGCGACGGCCAATCAGGAGCCGCCGGCCCCGCCTGCAGACACCGCGGACACCGCCGGGTCCGACCCAGATGCCGAATGGGCCGACGAGGGGGGCGGGACGACCGCCGGGCGGTCCGGGCGTGTGGTGTTCTCGACCCACACCATCGCGCTGCAGGAGCAGCTCATCGACAAGGATATTCCTCTGGTCGCCGCCGTGATGCCGCGCGAGTTCTCGGCCGTGCTCGTGAAGGGTCGCGGCAACTATCTCAGCCTCAGACGGCTGCGGTTGGCCTTGGAGCGGGCCGGCAGCCTGTTCGACGACGACACGGAGCGGGCCGAGCTGACCACCCTGGCCGGCTGGGCCGCGCGGACCGCCGACGGCACGCTCTCCGACCTGCCGGCGCTCCCCTCCGACTCCGTCTGGGACGAGGTCAAGAGCGACTCGGGCAACTGCATGGGCCGCGCCTGTCCCACCCACGGCCGCTGCTTCTACTACGCCGCCCGCCGCCGGATGCAGCATGCCCAGGTGCTGGTCGTGAACCACGCCCTCTACTTCGCCGACCTGGCGATGCGGCGGGCCGGTGCAAGTCTGCTGCCGCCGCACGAGATCGTGGTCTTCGACGAAGCGCACACCGTCGAGGCGGTGGCGGGCGACCACCTGGGCGTGGCGGTTTCCAGCGGCGGGGTGGAACGGGTGCTTTCCCGGCTGGCGAGCGAGCGAAGTGGCCGCGGCCTGCTTGGACACTATCGGCTCGACGCCCTCGAGCCCTTCGTGCGGCACGGACGCCGGGCGGCCGAGGCCTTCTTCGCCGCGGTCCGTGGCGCCTGCGTCGGCAGGAACGATCCCCCCTGGCGCATCGCCGCAGCCGGGCTCGTGCCCGACACGCTTGGTTCGCCGCTGGGCGACCTCGCTCGACGGCTCCGGGGAGCGGCCGCCGAGATCGCCGAGCCTACCGAGCGTCACGATCTCGTGTCGCTGGCCGATCGGCTCGACGCCCACGCTGCGGCGGTCGACACCTGGCTGGGCCAGCGGGAGCCCGGGCACGTCTGGTGGGTGGAGAGCCGGCGGGGCCGGCGGGGCCGCGAGCGGACGAGCCTCTCGAGCGCGCCGATCGACGTGGGCCGGGTGCTTCGGGACGAACTGTTCGGCCGCCGCGGCACGGTGGTGCTCACGAGCGCGACGCTGGCGGTCGAGCGACCGGCCGCGTCGGCAGACGAGGACACGACCGAGCCCGTGCCGACCGGCGACGCCTTCGCGTTCGTCCGCCGGCGGCTGGGCATGCCCGCTTCCGCGCTCACGGCGCGGCTGGGAAGCCCCTTCGAGTACGAGCGGCAGGCCCGGCTGATCCTCGTCGACCGGCTTCCCGACCCGTCGCGGCGGGAGGATTTCGACACGGCGGTCGTGGCGATGATCCGGCGGCATGTGGCCCGCAGCGACGGCAGGGCCATGGTGTTGTTCACGAGCCACCAGGCGCTCGCCCACGCCGCGGAACGACTCGCCGGCTGGTGCGTGCGGCGGAACTTCCGGCTCATCAGCCAGGCCGACGGCCTGCCACGGTCCCGCATGCTCGAGGCGTTTCGCGAGGGCCCCAATAGCGTGCTGCTGGGCACCGACGGCTTCTGGCAGGGAATCGACCTACCCGGCGACCAGCTCGTGACGGTGGTGATCACGCGGCTGCCGTTCGCGGTGCCAGACCGACCGCTGGTCGCCGCCCGCATCGAGGCGATCAACGCGGCCGGCGGCAACGCCTTCCTCGAATACCAGTTGCCCGAGGCGGTGCTCAAACTGAAGCAGGGCTTCGGCCGGCTGATCCGGACCGCGGAGGACCGTGGCACGGTGGTGATCCTCGACCCCAGGATGCTCACCAAGCCCTACGGCCGCGTGTTCCTGGCGAGTCTGCCGCCGGCCACGGTCGAGGTCGAGCCATTCGCCGACGACGCGTGAGTCGGCCGGGAGCACGCATCACGCGGTCAGCTCGAGCTCGGCCCAGGTCGTCGGGTCCCCCTCCCAGGGAAACTCCGGCGGAGCATAGCAGGGCACGTGGCCCAACCGGCGATCGACGACCGCCGCGAAGAAGCCGAGCCGCGGAATCTCCGCCGGATCCCAGCCGGGCAACGCGGCCGCCGCCAGCAACGCGTCGATCTGCCAGCCGTCGGGGCCGAGCGCCGACTCGATCCTGGTGGCCCCTTCGGGAAGTTCGGCCGGCACCTCGCTCGTCCGCGGGATCATGGCTGGCACGATCACCGGACGGTCGGCCCGCAGACCGCCGCCGGTGGGCAACAGGGCCAGCCGGCGGCAGAACCGTCCAGCCCGATGGCTGTCGCCCGTCGGCCGCGTGGCGATCCAGAGATGCAACCCGTCGCTGTCCTCCGGCTTGGTTGGGTGGCACCAGCGTTCCTTGCCGACCCCATGGACGATTCCGCGGACCGCCAGTCCGCTGTCGTGCCATGCGACGAACAGGTGCAGGACGTCCGGCACCCCGGCGACGCTCGCCAGCGACGGCAGGCGGCAGGCCTCGTCGATGCCCCAGGAGGCGGGAGGCCAGAGTTTGTCGCGACGTCGACAGGGGAAGCGGAACCGGAACAGCGCGGCGGGATTGACGAGCGGGCTCATCGGTGCGGTGGTCCTCCCGGTGACACGCGGCTGCGACGGCGGGCCGCGATTCTGGCTGGCATCTCTGGCTGCCGCTGCGGACCGCCCGCCGCCTCAGCGTGACCTATACTAGCGGGAGCAGGCGTTGCCACCGCGGCGCCGGGTGGCGGGCCGCGGGACCGCAAGACCGCCGCCCGGCCCCGAAGAAGGTTTGCCAGAGCGATGCGCGTGCTCGAGGTCGCCAGCGAGGCGGTGCCCTTCGCCAAGACTGGGGGGCTCGCCGACGTCGCCGGGGCCCTGCCCGCGGCTCTGTCCCGGCTCGGCTGCGATGTCACGCTCGTGCTGCCCGCCTACCGCGAGGTCTTCACGCGGGGTCTCCCGATCGAGTCGACCGGCGTCTCGTTTGAGGTGCCGATCGGCACCCGCCGTCCGGTGGCCCGCATTCTCCGGTCCCATCTGCCGGGCACGAACGTGCCCGTGCTCCTGGTGGCCAACGACGAGCTCTACGACCGCCCCGAGCTCTATGGGTCCCCGGCGGACTACGCCGACAACGCCGAACGGTTCATCTTCTTCTCGCGGGCCGCGCTGGAAATCGCCTGTCGCCAAGGTGCTTGCTTCGACGTCATCCACTGCCACGACTGGCAGACCGGCCTGGTGGCCGCCTACCAGAAAATCCTCTACGGCTCCTGGCCGGCCGTTGCCGATGCCCGCACGGTGATGACGATCCACAACATGGCCTACCAGGGACTGTTCTGGCACTGGGACATGCTGCTCACCGGCCTCGACTGGAAGTATTTCAACTGGCAGCAGATGGAGTTTCACCAGCAGCTCCACCTGCTCAAGACGGGGATCGTGTTCGCCGACGCAATCAGCACGGTGAGCCCCACCTACGCCGGCGAGATTCAGCGCGGGCCGGGAGGCTGTGGCCTTGAGGGGGTGCTGACCGCCCGTGGCTCGGCGGTCACGGGGATCGTCAACGGCATCGACACGAGCGACTGGAACCCCGCCACGGATTCCCGTATTCCGAAGCCCTACGATGCGACCAACGTCGCCGCCGGCAAATACGCCGCCCGTGTCGCCTTGGCGGCCCGACTGGGCCATGCGGCCCCCGACGCGCGGCCCTTGGCGGCCTTCGTCAGCCGCTTGGTCGAGCAGAAGGGGGTCGATCTGCTGCTCGAACTGATCGCCCGACTGGCGGGCACCGGCCGCGTGCACTTCATGGTGCTGGGCACGGGGGACGCGGCCTACGAGGAGGCACTGCGTCGCGCAGCCGCCTCGTTCCCGGGGACGGTCGATGTCGTGATCGGATTCGACGACGGGCTCGCTCACCTGGTCCAGGCGGCCGCCGACATGCTGCTCGTGCCCAGCCGCTTCGAGCCCTGCGGCCTGACCCAGCTCTACGCGCAGCGTTACGGCACGGTGCCCGTGGTGCGTGCGACCGGCGGACTGATCGACACGGTGGTGGATGCGACGCCGCAGGCGATCCACGACGGCCTGGCGACCGGCTTCACCTTCGGGCCGTGCGACCCGCAGGCGTTCATGCAGGCCGTGGAACGGGCGCTCGCGGCCCACGACGACCCGACATTGTGGGCCGGCCTCGTGCACAGCGGCATGCGGCAGGACTGGTCGTGGGAGACGAGCGGGCGAGCCTATCTGCGGCTCTTTGAGAAGACGCTCGCCATGCCTCCCGTGTCGATCGCCTGACGGACTCCGCGGCCGACGGCGCGAGTGCCGGGGGCCTGGGCCGACTGCGGTGGCCGACGGGGTTGCCGGAACCTGCGGCGAGGCTGCGGCCCCACCCTCGTCGGGGTCGAGCCGTGCGGGGCCTCACGACCGATACCATTGGCATGAGACACCGCATCGTCATTCTCGCCGTCAGCTTGTTGGCGGGCATCCTGGCCGCCGCAGTCGCGTCGGCCGGCCAGCCTTGTGGCCGTTGTGCCGGCACCGCCGCGGGCATGACCACACCCTGCGGGGATCATGGCTGCGGGCCGCGTTTCTGCGGGCCCGAGCATCGCCGCGACCCCTGCGACGCCTGCGTCCATTGGGCGGGCTGCCACGGCAGCCGACCGGGGCCGGACATGGTCACCCCCTGGCAACTACCACCGGGTCGCGGCTTCGTCGCGCCGTCGGACCTCGGCTATCAGACGCCGATCGGCGTCTGCGGCGAAGGGGGGCCCTGTGCCTCCTGCCAGGACGCCGCGTCGTTTCACTGCTGCCGCTGGCTCTGTCCGCTCACCTGGTTCTGAGCCGCCTCGCGGGCAGCAAGGGCGACGGCGAAGGTGATCTCGTCCCCCTGCCGACGGCAGGCCTCGAGCAACGTGTCCCATGCGGCCGAGTCGGCCGCCAGGCCGACCAGCGACGGCAGCAGACCGGCCGCCTGCAGCGGGCTGGGCGTCGCTCCCTCACGGGGCTGCGCCACGGCCGCATGCAGCGCCTCGGCGTCGCGGCCGAGACGGTGCAGCAACAGGACCAGCACGTCGACCGGGAGCGTGCCCACCTCGACCGGATCGGCGGCGGCCAGGGCGCGGCGGAAGTGGGCCACGGCCTCGGCGGCCGACTCCATGCCGACCTGCGCGCCGAAGAAGAGACGCGACGACTGCCCCACATGCTCGAACGGCGGCTCGCCGGGATAGGCCACCTCTGCCGGTAGGCGACAGGCGTACACGGCAAGCTCCCAGCCGCGACGGAGCGTCGCCTGGTCGGAACAGATCCGTGCGATCCGCAGGATCGACTGCAGGTGCGAGACGTCGACGTGAATGCCCATGTCGTCATCCCGACCACCGGCCATGGCGAGCAGGGCGACCAGCGGCATCTCGGCGGACAGCGCCGCCGCGGGGTCGAGCCCCCGTCGCTCGAGGTCGCCGGCGAGGTTGCAGATCACCTCGGCGTGCAGGTGTTCGACGAGCCGCCGCGCCGCCGGTTGCTGACGCGTTGCGGCCAACCGCGACACCGCCTGCTCGTAGCAGGTGATGGCGTTGCAGGTGCCCTGGGTCCGTAGCACCAGTTCGATGCCCAACGCCGGATCGGCCGATTCCCAGAGCGCCACGCCCAGGATCTCCTGTCGCAACCGCTCGCGGTCATCGGCCTCGTCGGCAGCGACGGGAGAAGACTCGCCGCCCGCCACCCGCTCGGCCACTGCCGCGAGCCTTGGCGACAGTTCGTCGGCCGTGGCCGCCGCCCGCAGATACATCCAGGCCGCCGCCACTTGCCCCGCGTCCAACAGCGGCCAGCCGACCTCGCGGCAGGCGGCCAGCGACAACCGATCGAGACGGTCACGGGCCGCGTCGTCGAGCGGCCCGACGTCGCCGGCCAAAGGCAGACCGAGCGTCCTGCGGGCCTGCACCATCCGCAGGTCGAAGACGGCGTGCCACCGGCCGCGGCTGGCGAGCGACGCTGCCAGGGCGTCGAGCATCGCATCGGCCCCGCGGTCGGCGAAGGCCGCCTCCAGTGCCGCGAAGTCCGGTCGCTCATCGGGCTCCGACGTCATCGGCCAGACTCCTGCCGCAGCGCTTCGTAGGCGAGCACGGCCGCCGTCGCCGACACGTTGAGGCTGTCGGCGATGCCGCGCATCGGCAGCCGCACGGTCTCCAGGTCGACGACGCCGGCCGCGGCGGCTGCGGCCCAGGCGGTGGAGAGTCCCTCGGCCTCGCCGCCCACCACGAGCGCCGTGTCACCGGCCAGGTTCGCCTCGTGCCAGAACCGTGTGCCTCCGGGTGAGGCGGCCACCACCCGGCGGCCGTGCCGGCGGCACCACGCGATCACCTCGGCCGTCGCGGCAGCGGCCAGCGGCACGCTGAACACCGTGCCGAGACTGGCGCGGATGACGGCAGGGTTGGCGGCATCGGTCCGACCGTCGCAGGCGATCACTCCGGCCAGTCCGGCCGCATCGGTGGTCCGCAGGATGGCGCCGAGATTGCCCGGCTTCTCCACCCCTTCGGCGATCAGCACCGGCCGACCGGCGGCGAAGGTCACGTCGTCGAGACGGCTCGTGCCGAAGCGAACGACGGCTACCACCCCCTCGTCCCGGTCACCATACGCCACGCGTGCGAAGGCGCGTGTCGCGAGCGTCACGAGCGTCGCGCCGCGGATAACGGCCTCCTTGATCGCGACGTCCAGCCCCGCGACCGCCGGCAACGCCCGCTCGCGGACGAACACCTCCACCACGTCGACGCCGGCGGCCACGGCCCGGGCCAGTTCGCGTCGGCCGTCCACCAGCGTGAGGCCGCTTTCCCGGCGGGCGGCTGCCTCCCGCAGTCCGGCGGCGCGCCTGACCCTGGGATTGCCGGGGCTCGTGATCGTCTCGAAGGATTCCACGGCGTCGCGCCAGGGGGCGGAAAAGTCGGCGGTGGGCCACCGCCGAACGGTGGCCGGACCCTTGCGTGGCTACCATAACAGGTCACCGTCCACGAGCTCCGCCGATCATTCCCTCGCGGCCGGCCGGATGCGGTCTCCCGATCGGCTGACCAACCCCTCCCGGCCTGTGGCCGATCCCTGCATGCATCGCGTCCTTTCGACTGTCGTCGCGGCCTGGCTGATCGCCGGCCCCTGGCCCCTAGCCGCGTGGGCCGCCGGCCCCGACTTCAACCGCGACGTCCGGCCGATCCTCTCCAACCGCTGTTTCAAATGCCACGGACCCGACGACGGGAAGCGTGAGGCCGGCCTGCGGCTAGACGTCCGCGATGCGGCGATCGCCGAACTCCCGACCGGCGAGCACGCGATCGTGCCCGGACGGCCGGACGACAGCGGGCTGATCGACCGGATCACGAGCGACGATCCCGACTCCGTGATGCCGCCTCCCCGCACCAAGACGTCGCTGACGGCGGATGAGAAACGCATCCTCGCCGCCTGGATCGAGGCCGGAGCCGAGTACGCGGCCCACTGGGCCTTCGTGCCGCCGCAGCGCCGCGACCCGCCGGCCGTCCGCGGCGAGGCGTGGATCCGCAATCCCATCGACCGGTTCGTACTGGCACGGCTGGAGGCCGAGGGGCTCGCACCCTCCCCCGCGGCCGATGCCGCCACGCTCTGTCGGCGCGTGCACCTCGACCTCGTCGGCCTGCCGCCCACGCCGGAGGAACTCGAGGCGTTCCTGGCCGACTCGGCAGCCGATGCCTTCGAGCGGCTCGTCGACCGCTTGCTGGCGAGCCCGCGATACGGGGAGCGGTGGGCGCGAAAATGGCTCGACCTGGCCCGCTACGCGGACACCAACGGCTACGAGAAGGACCGAGGGCGGACAATTTGGCCCTGGCGCGACTGGGTGATTCGCGCCCTCAACGACGACCTGCCGTTCGACGAGTTCACGATTCGCCAGGTCGCCGGCGACATGCTCCCGGAGCCCACCGTCGACGATCTGATCGCGACGGGCTTCCATCGCAACACGATGCTCAACGAGGAGGGGGGCATCGATCCGCTGGAGTTCCGCTATCTGGCGATGGTCGATCGCGTGGGGACGACGGGCACGGTCTGGCTCGGCCTCACGGTGGCCTGCGCTCAGTGCCACACCCACAAGTACGACCCCATCTCGCATACCGACTACTTCTCGCTTCTCGCCCTGCTCAACAATGCGGACGAACCGGAGTGGGTGATCGCCGACGCGGAACGAACCCGGCGTGAGGCGGAGACCACGTCCCGGATCGAGGCGCTGTGGCGGGAGGTGCCGGGCGACTGGCCGGCTTCCGTCCATCTGGCCGACCGGCTGGCCGAGTGGACCGCCCGCGAATCGGCCCGCGCCGCCGACTGGCGGGTGGTCCGGCCGTCGGCCGTGGAGAGCTCGATGCCGCACCTGGTCACCCAGGACGATGGCTCGGTGCTGGCCAGCGGCGACCAGACGAAGAGCGACGTCTACACCCTCACGCTGCCGCCGGTCGACGTGCCGGTGCGAGCGATCCGGCTGGAGGTGCTGCCGCACGAGTCGCTGCCGGCCTGGGGCCCCGGGCTTTGCTTCTACGAGGGCCCGCGTGGCGACTTCTTCCTGTCGGAGTTCGAGGTTCGCGTGCCGCCGCAGGCCGACCGCCTGGCGATCGCCACGGCCGGCGCCTCAGCCGGCAATGCGGCCGCCGCGATCGACGGACAGATGTCGAGCGGCTGGAGCACCGGGGGGCGGCAGGGCCGCGGCGACGCCGCCGTGTTCACGCTCGCGCAGCCGATCGCCCCGCGGGAGCCGATCGTGGTCACGATGCGGTTCGAGCGGCACTATGCCTGCCCGCTGGGCCGATTCCGGCTGTCGGTCACCGACCACGAGGGGGCCGAAGCCACGGGGCACCCGGCCGACGTCGAGGCCGTGCTCGTGAAGCAGCCCGACGACCGCACCGAAACGGATCAGGACACGCTCCGCCGTCGCTTCCTGGCAACGGCTCCCGAGGTTGCCGACCGCATCAAGGAGATCGAGCGACTCGAGGCGAGCCTCCGGGAAGGTCTCGCCACCCTCGTGCTGCGGGAGCGGCCGGCCGACAACCCGCGACGCACCTTCCTGCACCGCCGCGGCGAGTTCACGCAGCCCGAGCGGGAGGTTGCGCCCGCCGTACCCGCCGCCCTGTCGCCGCTGCCGGCCGACGCGCCGGCCAATCGTCTCGCCCTCGCCCGCTGGCTCGTGGCAGCCGGCAATCCGCTGACGGGCCGCGTGACGGTCAATCGCCACTGGCAGGTGATGTTCGGCCGCGGCATCGTCGCCACGCTCGAGGACTTCGGCTACCAGGGTGGTTCGCCGAGTCATCCGGAACTGCTGGACTGGCTCGCCGTCTCCTTCACGGAGCCTGCCGACGACGGAGGCATGGGGTGGTCCCTCAAGAAATTGCACCGCCTGATCGTCACTAGCGCGACCTACCGGCAGACGTCGAGGACCACGCCGGCGCTGCACGCCCGCGACCCCGACAACGTGCTGCTGGCCCGCGGGCCACGGGTGCGGCTCGATGCCGAAATCATCCGCGATACGCTGCTCGCCGCAGCCGGACTGTTGTCGACGAAAATGTACGGCCCGGGGGTGCGACCACCGCAACCAGAAGGCGTCACGGAGGTGGCCTTCGGCTCACCGCGCTGGGACGCCAGCCAAGGAGAGGACCGATACCGCCGCAGCATCTATACCTTCCAGAAGCGCACCGCGCCCTTCGCCTTCACGACCACCTTCGACGGGCCGTCGGGCGAGGCCTGCCTCGCCCGACGCGAGGTATCCAATTCGCCCCTCCAGTCGCTGACGCTGCTCAACGACCCCATGTTCCTGGAGATCGCGCAGGCGCTCGGCCGCATCGCGGTCACGGCGGGAGGTGACGACCGCGTCCGACTCAATGCCCTCGCCCGCCGGCTGCATTCCCGCGACCTCGCCAAAGACGAGACCGATCTGCTCGCCGGCTACCTCGCCGCCCAACGCGGCCGTCTGGCGGCGGGTGAACTCGACGCAGCGAAGCTCGCTGGCGGCGGCAACGACGACGCGACGCGGGAGCGGGCAGCCTGGACCCTCGTGGCCCGGGCGATGATGAACCTGGACGAGACGGTCGTGAAGAGGTGATCCATGGCGGGAGCGACACGGTTTCTGGGAACGATGGCCGGTGATCTGCTGGCCGTCACGCGCCGGCACTTCTTCGCCGACTGCGGCGTCGGCGTCGGCAAGATCGCGTTGGCGGGCCTGCTCTGTGGCACCCTGCGGCGGCCGGCGGTGGGCGGCGGTGCGACCCTCTCGCCACTGGCGGCCCGCCCCTCTCATCAGTCCGCCTCGGCCACGGCGGTGATCCAACTCTTCATGGCGGGGGCCCCCAGCCAACTCGAGCTTTTCGACCACAAGCCGGCGCTCGCCCGCATCGAGGGCAAGCCGCTGCCGCCGGACGTGATCGGCGGCCAGCGGTACGCCTTCATCCGCCCCGACGCGGCGGTCCTCGGACCGCGATTCCGGTTCGCCCGGCACGGCCAGAGCGGCGGCGAGGTCTCGGAGATGCTGCCGCACCTCGCGAAGGTGGTCGACGACATCGCGATCGTGAAGAGCTGCCGCACCGATCAGTTCAACCATGCTCCGGCGCAGATCTTCATGAACTGCGGGTTCGCGCAGCCCGGCCGACCGAGCATGGGATCGTGGGTGACCTACGGACTGGGAAGCGAGAGCGACGAACTACCCGCCTTCGTGGTGATGAGCACGGGCAGTGGCATCAGCGGCGGCAGCGCCAACTGGTCGAGCGGCTTCCTGCCGAGCGTCTATGCGGGCACGCGGTTTCGCAATGCCGGCCCGCCCATTCTCAACGTGGCGTCGCCGCCAGGCGCCGACGCGCGGCTGGCCGACGACACGCTGGGGCTGGTGTCGGCGCTGAACCGGCGCGGCCTGGCAGCCGATGGCGACGCCGAGATTGCCACGCGGATCGCGGCCTACGAGATGGCCCACCGCCTGCAGACCTCCGCCCCGGAACTCATGGACCTCGCCGACGAGTCTGCGGAGACGCTCGGCCTCTACGGCTGCAAACCGGCTGAGGCGAGTTTCGCCCGGGCCTGCCTGATCGCCCGACGACTCGTGGAGCGCGGCGTCCGCTTCGTGACGATCTACCACGAGGGCTGGGATGCCCACTCCGACGTGGCCGGCAATGTGCGGGGCAACTGCCAGAAGACCGACCAGGCTTCGGCAGCACTGGTCTCGGATCTCAAGCGCCGCGGACTGCTCGACCGCACGCTCGTCGTCTGGGGAGGTGAGTTCGGACGGACGCCGATGGTGGAGGCGAGTGCCGTGCTCGGCCGCTCCCAGGGCCGCGATCATCATGCCAACGCGTTCACGATGTGGCTGGCCGGCGGTGGCATTCGGTACGGCATCACGCACGGTGCCACCGACGAACTCGGCTTCCACGTGGTGGAGGACGAGGTGCATGTCCACGACCTCCAGGCCACGATCCTGCACTGCCTGGGGCTCGATCACGAGCGGCTCACCTACCGCCACCAAGGCCGGGATTTCAGGCTCACCGACGTGCACGGACGAGTGGTGAAGAAGCTCCTGGCGTGACAGTCGGGCTGGAGGCCCGACGGCCGCGCACGGGCCGAGATTCCCCTGCGCAGAGGATTCGCAACTTGCCCGTGGGTTGGCCGTTCAAGAGGGGGCGGCGATGCTCCCACCGGGACGACGCCTGCACCTTCCGAGGGATTCGTTTCGTTCTTTTCCGTTCCTGAGCACCGGAGTCACACGCCATGCTTCCCTTCGTCCGTGCCTCACTCCTGGCCCTGTGTCTGGCGGCCTTCTCGGCCACCGCGCAGGCGTCGTCGCCTCCTACCGCCGTCGCATGGCCGGCGGTCTACCTGGCACCTCCCGTCCAAGCCTGGATGGGCGTGGTCGCGCTCTTGGCAGACGAGGGCGACCACGACGCCGATGAGCATCTGCAAGGGCACGAACGAGACGACGATGACGACGAGGCGTGTGATGATGATGAGTGTGATGGCAAGTGCTGCAAAGCCTGCCGCCACGGTCACGGTCATGACCGCGGTCAGCACGGCGACCATCGACACGGCGCGCGGGGACCCCATGGCCCGCCGCATGCAGGGCACCGCCCGCACCACGGTCCGCCCCATCATGGGATGCACCACGACGGTCCGATGTGGGGCCGTGGCATGCACCCGCCCCACGCCGGCAGCCACCCGGGCGACATGGCTGCCATGCTCACCGACATCCAACGTCGCTTGGCACGGATCGAGGGCATGCTCGCCGGCCGTGGTCCGTCGATGGGCCGGGGCCCCGGATCTGGCCGGCCCGGGGTGTCTCCTGAAGTGCGGGAGATGATGGAGGCCCGCATGAAGGAAGGCCGCGAAAAGATGAAGGCCGCCCGCGAGAAGTGGGAAAACGCCTCCGAGGAAGAGCGGGCCGAAATGAAAAAGCAGTGGGAGCGCCGCATGAAGGAGGACCGCGAGAAGATGCCGCCTGGCGGCGACCGGCTCTGGGAGATGGAGCGTCGCATCCGCCGACTCGAGGCCGAGAACGCCAGGCTCAGGAAGGACGGCGACAACGATCAGGCCGACTGACAGACATCCGCTCCGCGGCTGGCGTTCACTGGCGTGGCCGGCTTGACATCGCGGGTGTCGGAGGCTTTAATCACGGGAGTAAGCCTCTTTCCTCGCCCCCTCTCGCCATCGGCGGCGATGGGCGTGACGGCTCCCATGCGATGGAAACCCGCCGCGGCGCTGGCCGCTTCCGGCGCCGCTGTTCCTGCCGGAAAATCGGGACCGATGGGTCATCTCACCACGGTCACCGTGATCCGGTCGGCCGCCGTCGTCGTGGCCTTGTTGGCCGCCGCGGTTTCTGCCTCGGAGCCGGCTCTCGACTTCAACCGTGACATCCGACCGCTGCTATCGGACCGCTGTTTCGCCTGCCACGGGCCCGACGCTGAGGATCGCCAGGCCGGCCTGCGGCTCGACCTTCGCGAGCATGCCGTGCGGCCCCTCGACAGCGGGACGACCGCCGTGGTGCCCGGCAAACCGACGGCGAGCGAGTTGCTCGCCCGCGTCAGGAGCATCGACCCGGCCGTCATGATGCCTCCCCCGTCCGTCGGAAAGCCGATCACGGCCGCTGAGGCCGATCAGCTCGCCCGCTGGATCGCCGGGGGGGCCGCATACCGCGGCCACTGGGCCTTTGAACGGATCGTGCGGCCGCATGTGCCGGAGGTGCGGGACCGCACCTGGCCCCGCACACCGATCGATCGCTTCGTCCTGGCTCGCCTCGAAGCCGAGGGGCTCGAGCCCAATCCGGAAGCGGACCGCGGCACGCTCGCCCGCCGCCTGGCCCTCGACCTGACCGGCCTGCCGCCCGACCCTGCCGCCGTCGACGCATTCCTGGCCGACAGCCGTCCCGATGCCTACGAGACGTACGTCGACACGCTGCTGGCCAGCCCCCACTACGGCGAACGGATGGCGATCGAATGGCTCGACGCGGCGCGGTACGCCGACAGCCATGGCTACCAGACCGACTCCAGCCGCTCCAACTGGCCCTGGCGCGACTGGCTGATCCGCGCCTACAACGCCAATCTGCCGTTCGATCGGTTCACGATCGCACAGCTCGCAGGCGACATGCTCGACGAGCCCACCCGCGACCAGATCGTCGCCACGGGCTTTAGTCGCAATCACCGCATCAACGGCGAAGGAGGCATCATCGCCGAGGAATGGCGGGTGGAGACGGTGATCGATCGCGTGGAGACGACGGGACAGACCTGGCTGGGGCTGACGGTCGGCTGCGCCCGCTGCCACGACCATAAATACGATCCACTCACGCAAAAGGAGTTCTACGGTCTTTTCGCGGTGTTCAACAACGTGCCCGAAACCGGCACGATCATCGGGTCGTCGGACCGAGCGGGCGGCAACTCCGATCCGCTGTTTGACATCCCCCAGCCGGACCAGGAAGCCGAACTCGCCCGCTTGGAGAAGTTGGTCGCCGACGCGGAGACGGTGGTCGCGGGGCAGGTGACCGGCATCGACACCCTGGTCGCGGAGTGGGAACGGTCGCTCGGCCCTGCCCTCGCGGCGGCCGACGGGGTCTGGCGGGCGTTCGAGCCGCTCGCAATGCGGAGCGTCGGCGGCGGCACGTTCCGCCGCAGCGAGGACGGCGTCTGGTTCGTCGAAGGGGCCCTCCCGCCTCGTGACACGTACGAGTTCGAGTCACTCCTGCCGGGAAGGTCGTTCGGCGGACTGCGGCTGGAGGTGATGCCCGACACGGCGTTGCCCGGCGGAGGCTTCGGGCGGGCGGGAAATGGCAACATCGTCGTCTCGGGGATCGAGGTCGAGGTGAGGCCCGCCGGTGGCGGCCCCGCGGTGCCGGTGAAGCTCGTGCGGGCGGAGGCCGATTACGAGCAGCGGGACTGGCCCGCGGCGGCGGTGCTGGAGGGGAAACAGGGGCGTGGCTGGGCGATCGATGGCAACGACCCGGCCAAGCGGCGGCCCCGCCGGCTGGCGGTCTTTCCCGCCGCCGCCGTCCCCGTCGAGGACAACGCCCGGCTGATGGTGAGAGTGCAGCAGGAGGCTCTGGAGGGCCATGCCTTCGGCAAGTTCCGTCTGGCGATCAGCGGTCTGGAGCCAGCGCTGCTGGGCGCCGGCGGCGCAACCCTGCCACCGGAGGTCGCCGCTGCGCTCGCCGTCGACGAGCCCGTGCGGACGCCACCGCAACGGGAGGCTCTCCGGACGTTCTACCACCAGAAAGTCGATGGGCCGATCCGCCGCGCCGAGGCGGCCCGTGACGCTGCGCGAAAGAGCCTGGCCGAGTTCCGTGGCAAACTGCCGACGGCCATGGTGATGAAGGAGGGGCCGCCCCGTGACGCCTTCGTGCTCCTCCGCGGCGAGTACGACAAGCCCGGCGAGAAGGTGACCGCGTCGCTGCCCGCCTTCCTGCCGCCGCTGCCCTCGGAGGCGAAGGCCGACCGGCTCGGACTCGCCCGGTGGATCGTCGCGCGAGATAATCCCCTCACCGCCCGCGTCTGGGTGAACCGGGGGTGGGAACGGTTCTTCGGCACCGGCCTCTCAAAGACCAGCGAGAACCTCGGCAGTCAGGCGGAGTATCCCAGCCACCCCGAACTGCTCGACTGGATGGCCACCGAGTTCATCGAGGGGACGTCGCTGCCGACGGTGGCCGGCCGGCCGGCCGGCCCGTGGGACATGAAGGCGTTCATCAAACTGCTGGTGACGAGCGCGGCCTACCGGCAATCGGCGGCGGTCACGCCCGACAAGCTCGCCCGCGACCCGGCCAACCGGCTG
>Ga0194129_10004944_pt1 | contig 17353 bp, 12 predicted proteins | sample TA2KigCa35mmetaG_FD_150862 | JGI IMG/M metagenome (GOLD analysis project Ga0194129, IMG submission 150862) | Freshwater microbial communities from Lake Tanganyika, Tanzania - TA2015038 Kigoma Deep Cast 35m | ecosystem: Environmental > Aquatic > Freshwater > Lake | place: Tanzania: Lake...
AACCAGCGAGTTTGATACGTGTGTTGATAAACCTGTTCCCATCCACGGTCTGTTAACAAGTAACGTTTTTGTTGTTCCAGTTGTTCCAATTCCAACTGCTGAAACTCTCATAATCTCATCATCAATTCTAATAATGTCACCTGTAAAGATTGAAGTTATGCCAGATAAAGTAATTTTGTCAGTTGTTGGTTGAATAGTTGTGACAACACTTGTAGTTACAGATGTCCCTGCAATTGGAGATTGAATCATGTTGTCAATGGAAATCAATCCTTTAGTATTTTGTTTTCTTGCATTAAATCTATGAATGGATCCAATGCCAACAGATGTAAGAGTAAGAACAGATGGTGGAACTGCTAATGCATCTGTAGCACTAGCAGCAACTTGCACATTGATCTCATCGACTTTAACGATATAAACTGTTGATGGTAACTTATCAGTTAAACCAATTCCAGATATTGTAGTAGTGGCAATACCAATAGGTTGAGGTAAAACGTTTTTATCTGCGGCTACATAATCAACTTCCTCTCCAGTTACAAAGAAGTTTTGTGAGATTCGAATCGTATTATCAGTAAAACTTACAATGCCAGCGGAAGATGGATTAAAAACTTTTTTAAAAATCGGAAGAGATTTGTGAGTAAGTTCAAATTCTCTTTTGATATCATTTTCTGTACCAAAATAAACACCACTACCAGTTTCTATGGTTGCATTGTTTAAATCTACTTTAGTTGTTAAGTTTGATGGATCAACCAAACGTAACGCATTTTGGAAGACTCTAACCTGCATATGTGCATCTGGATTTGGTTCGAATGTTACCTGAACCTGGTCGCCACTTCTCCTTACTCCAAACTCTCCAAGAGTTACAACTGTGATGATTTCACCAAACTCAGTTATATTATTAAACTCTTCATTATTTGCAACCATTAACTCAGAGACTTGTTGCCAACCATTAGTTAAATCTTCAACAACAGCAATATAATATCCACCATTAAAAACTGTAGCATCATATTTTGCCACAGTAGTTGCAACTGGAGCACTTGTAGATGCAATGGAAGTATAATGAGAATCAATAATAGCAGCATTTAGTGATGTTGTTCCTACTCCAGTTACCGATGTATTTGCAATAGAAACTTGAAGCACGTCTACCGTTGCGGCAACTCCAGCAAAGGGATGGAAATTAACAATAATATCTGTGAGTGAAATAGTAGAGTTTACAAGTCCAACATGTGTGATTCCATAGTTGTCAAATGTGCCTCCATTTGAGGTTGGTTGTTCAATTTGAAAAATAGTTGATGATGTTCTAGCTGCAGTTGGAATACCAATAGAGTACTCTCGAAAAGCAGCAGAAATATCTCCTGTTCCAATAAGCGTTCCAATTCCAATAAATGTTGTACCACCATTAATACTATAGTTTAATCTTAAAGTTTGATTTTGACCAAAAATATCGAGTGGCATTTCTCCACCATTATTATCATCACCCGCGACACCAGTTAAAATAAAAGTGTTCACAAGTTGAGCGTCAAGTGACTTAGTTGTTGCAACTCTACGATTAGTTGTTCCTATTCCAACTCCACTAAACAATAAATGAGGTCCAATGTTAAATCCACCATTGGTTCCGATACCTGTTCCACTTATAGCAGTTGTTACTCCAGTAAGAGTTGTAAATACTGAAGTACTTAAACCAACTAAGTATGATTGAGTAGTTGCTGCTCCACAAACAACACTATATGTTCCCAATCCCACACTACTTGCATCGTCACGTGAGTGAGAAGTAAGTTGAGCGTATTCAACTGCTTCTATATCTCCACAAGTGCCATTGCCATCGTGAATAAAAGTAAACTCATCAAACTCATATCGTTGATCATCAGTTTGAATATCAATTAATAGTTTTGATGCCCTATATGTGCTTGCAACAGAAACAATAGTGGTTGTACGTCCGCTTAGAATCGGTGTAGATGTAGTTTTAATTTCAGCAATGTTTCCAAGAGATGTGCTTCCTATTCCTGAAATACCATCTTTTAATCCATATGCAGTGAATGTAATATCAAAATTGTTAAATTGATATTTTTCTGGATAAAATAGTAACCTTCCATTAGTATCAACAACATCGAAATCAAAATATCCCATATCTTCAACTGTTTCAACTCTTGCATATTGATTAAGATAACCAACTGTATCATCATGCAAAACTGAAACAAAAATATTTTCTTTTGTTTCAATAAATCTTCTATCTCTTACAAACAAGAGATATTTTCTTGAGCGAAACTTTGCAAGTGGAAACTCGTCAATGACAGAAAATCTTGTAGGTCTTGGGCGATCATTAAATTGATTACTAATATCATCAATCATTAAGACCCTATTACTTATGGATTCAAAATAATCTTGTATATCTTTTGATTTAAGAATAATCTGATCAGAGTTAACATTTCCATCAATCAAAATATTATTTTCTGTTGCAAGGTCAAAATCATTAATACAATTTAAATCAATGATTTGGTCAATATTTGCTATGCCAAGAAAATCACCATCATTTTGATCTGTTATAATACCAACATTACCGTCCCTGTCAGTAGCACCAAATGATACCACTTGTAGATCACTAAACTTTTTAAATCCTGCAGTGTGATCTAGAGAACTTACAGGATTATTCCATTTTTCAATTTCTATTGGTGATTTGAGAGAATAAGAAAAATATTGATAGTAATCATTATCATGTAATCTTTGAATACCGTCATTTAAAAATCCTGTATTCTTATTAAATCCACTATTAACTGTTGCACCAGCACCTGTTCTATAAATTGCTCTAAAGTTTTGCACTGATTCTACAACTGCAACAGATCCAGAGGTCACACCTCTAATTCTATCATTGGATTCGAATCCATTTGCAGTGGAAACTCTTATGTTAAGATTATCACCTTTAGAGTTCCAGTTTTCAACTATACCACTTTTATCACCAACCCGTACAGTTTCACCAAGTAAAAATGTATTTTTTCTTAAAACTACATTAAAGATTGGAAAATCTTTTATTGATATTACTCTTCCATTTGAGTTAGCAGCGTCAAATCTCCCAGGAACTATACCAGCACTTACTGGTGGTAAATCACCATCTAAACTATATGTAATAGTTGGATTTGCTCCACCAATATTTGGATCAGTTTGAGTGATCGTAAATAGTTTATACCCATAGTTTTTAGAATTAAATCCTTTTCCAGTACTATTAATACCCACACTGACATTCTCAACTAATATTTTATCTCCAACATTAAATGGGAAAGCAGATGCAGTGCTATATCCCACTGCACCTGGATTCAATATAATTTGTACTGTTTTTTTACCTGCGTCATATGTTATTGAACTAATACCAACTCCGTTTGTATTATTAACTGGGAGTATAACTGGAGCTGTGTTAGAAATCTCTGTACTATTTTTTGAGACTAAAACTTGTGAGTCTCCAAGTTTATATGATAACTCAACATCAACGATTCTACCGGTGAACCCATCAATAAAAACAAGATTTGGTGCTATCGCATAACCATTACCATTAGAACTGATTCCTATTCTCTCTATAGTAGTTAATGGATCAAGTTTTAATATTTGTGGAACAATGGCGGAAGGTCTTAAAGTATAATCTGATGGATAATCAAATCCAATGTCATTTAAGCATTTTTTCTTAACTTTACCAATATTTGTGCTCAGTGGTTCTAAAATAGACCCTTTTCCCCAAGTTGAAGCAACACTGATTATTGCTGGTAAAATCTGATAGTTTTTACCACTGTTTCTAATATTAATTTCGTTGATTGGACCAATCGCTCTAATAGAGTTAGTATTATATGAAAGAGTTGCTTCGAATAAGTTATAACTATTTTTTTCAGGTTTTAAAAGAACATTATATTGAAGAGATGTTGTTCCAACTCCAGTGATTCTATGATTTCCACTATAAACACTAGTTGTTACAATAATAGAGTTATGATTTGGAATATTTTCCTCATCTATAATGATATTTTTCTTATCCTCTGGAATATTAAAAATATCTATTGGATCTAACTTATAAAAGAAATTTTTTGGTAATCTATCAGAAACAGAAATTGTTACTTTTGCTCCGGAAGTTCCAACTGTTCCCGTTGATTTTATTTCAAATGTTGAACTTGTTCCTGATGAAATAAACTTGTTTTTAAAATTAAAGTCTTTGTAAAAGTTTAGTTCAAACGCAGGATAACTCACTAATCCTCTACGATAAGAGAGACTGGAATCAGATAAATCAAACTCAACAACTTGATTTCTTATCAGTGCAATTGGTGGATTGATTGGTGCGACACTGCCAAAAGTATTAGATACCATATCGACAACTGTTGGAGTTGCTTTGATAGCATCGTAGTATGTTGGCGCAAGTTGAAATCTATTACTATCAAGAACAACAATATAAAATAATGAATTATTTGGAATAGCTTGGGCATCAACAATGATAATACCATTTTCAGTAGCAACTAACGTATATGGAGTCTCTACTTCTAACGGTGAAGGAAATATTGTTGCTACATTTACATTTGTATTTGAAGTAATAATCCTATCAAGAGATGATAAAGCAGATTCATATAAAACTTTTTGACCAGTGACAAACCCATGATTTGATAAGGTAATAATATTGTTTAATAAATCAACTGCAGTTTTTCCAAAACTAACTTTATTACCCAACACTCTTTTTTCAGCATCGCTATAGGTTAGTTTTACTGAAGTTGTAATTCCAGGAAATACATTTACTTGTATTGTATCATTTGCAATGAGATTATGAGTGGAAGCAGTAGAAACTGTGACAACATTTCGATTAACTAATCCAGAGAGAGTATCACCATGATCTGTCTTAAAACTATGTTTTTCACCAGATCCAATATTTGAAATGAATAATAGTTGATTAGTTGTAGATCCTATACCAACAAACTGTCCTGGATTTTGTACGTCAGGGACAATAGGATTGGTTGCAATACCAATGATGTCATTTGATATTCTTGCAGCATATACGATAGAGTTATTTAAAAGTGTAAAAGTATTAATACCAACAATATATCCTGTAGAAAACTGACTGGTTAATGCTAACGAAACTCTAATTGGATCACCGTTATTTGTTTTATAAACAAGTCTATCATTAGTTTTTAGTCCATGATTTGGTAAATAAATTTGAGTTGCAGATAGAATAACTGATGTTGCCCCTGTTCCAGGATTTGCAAAAAGAACTGTTACTGCTGTTGTTGTTGCCACTCCAACAACTGATGTAAGATCAGTTGCACCTATCCCAGCAACAGCAATGGATTCCACTGGATTAAAATAGATTTCTTTATTTGGAAAAAGATTTAAGTTTTGAGAGTATCCAACATTAACGAAAAACTTTCTAGAATCTTCATATGCAAAAGTTGACGCAGTGTGCGCTGCTCCAACACTATTTCCATATTTTCTTTCTACTTTAATTCTAGAACCAGATTCATCAATAGAAAGAACCTTTACTTTTTCGTTTTCAATCGTGTAAATATCGTTGACAGCGATATCTGGATAAGTTAAGGACCCAGATATACTAATAAAAGTAACAATTCCAGTTGTCCCTGTTGTTCCGATACCAGATCTAAGAACTAAAGCGTTTTGAGGAACTTTAATAGAGAAGAATCGTTGTAATCCTGTATTAGTAGTAGAAAGTCCACTAATACTAACCTCATCATTATTTTTTAAGTTATGAGGATCAGGAGAAAATCCAATTAATGTTCCAGTTTCACCAGATTGACTAAACTCAATATTTGTAATTTGAGTGCTTGCAACACTAACACCATTTACAGATACACCTTCGACTCGTGAAACCTTAGCAGCTGCACCATATCCAGTGGTGCCACTATTATCAAAAATGACGGCATCATTAACTTTATAATCTATTCCTTTTTTAGTAATTTTAATATTTTCAATAGATCCACTATTAATCGATTCTATTTCTGAGTCATGATTTTGTATTTTATTTGGATTTAAAACATAAGGATATTCTTGAGTTTGAGATGTGAGATTATATGGGGTTACATTTCTAGAAAGATTTTCACTTACTAAATCAAACTCATCTTGATTAGACTGTCGTTTGAAGTTAAATTCAATCGGCGCAGATTTATATTGATCACCAATAAAATATGGAAATTGTGGGAGTTTAAATCCTAAAAATGGACCTGTGCTCTCAACTGAACCAGAAGAAATAGTTGTAAAATATGCATACGTTCCATTTGGATATTCTGGGGTAACACAAAACCTTCCATTGTGTTTATCAAGGTCACCTTTACTATTGAAGATATAATCATTAACAAAAAATCCTTGTGCAAAAGGTGGTCTATTAGAAGAAGTTATTCTTTCATACCCAGATCGCATTGCTCTAATAGAACCACCTTCAGGAGTGTCATATCCATAAGGTCCATATATTGGATTTCCATCATATGCCCAACCGATAATAGGCGAGTGATTTGTAGATTCTTTTTCTGTGTTTGAAACTAAATCAATGGTGAGATCTGGAACGAAAACTTGTTTACCAAGTCTTATTATCTCTCTATAAACATTTTGTCTTAGTTTTCTCGGAGCATACAAATGAGTATATTGAAGTCCATAATTTGGATTCAATCCTTCAGTTAAAATACCATCATCATTAGTCACAACACCATTTTGTAAGTATCGCTCAAATAGGTTAATAACCCATGCTTTTATATTTGCTTGAAAACTAGATCCAGATCCAGCAGGAACAACATCTACACTAGTTTTACTATTTGTGTAGTTATATCCACTATTTGCAATGAAGACTTCAGTGATAGATCCATTTTGAATGATTGGCACTAGTTCAGCACCTTGCCCATCACCGAGAACGTTTAATTTAGGAGGAGAGTTGTATCCAGACCCTCCTGATTTTACAATAACTTCTATGATTGTTCCGTTAATAACAACGGTTTCTAATAAAGCACCAGACCCACGATTCAATGTAAAAGTTGGTTGTCTATTATCACCAATTATTTCGCTGCTTCCATATCCAACTCCATTATTAGTTAAAGATACTCCTATAATTTTGCCTCTAACAATTGGTTGTAAAGTTGCCTCAAAATTTTGTCCACTAAATGTAGATACACCAATGTTTCCAGTAACTAAAACTCTAATAGGTTCATAGTTAAAGTTATGTATGCCTGATCCCTGAGATTCAAAATTAATAAATTGGTTCGTAGAATAATAAAAATCTTTTGTAACTGTTAGTCCGACTCCAACCACAGACAATCTAAACTTATCGTTATTTACTTTTGTTACGTAATAACTAGATCCATGTATTAATCCACCAATAGGAGTAGATGATGCAGTGTATACAACTATTTCACCATCGATATATCCATGATCATTAAAGTTAATAGTGTTTGATGCAACATTTATATTACTAAAATTAACAGATACCTGCCTAGTTTTATAATTGGATCCCGTGTTGGTAACTTTAATGCTGTTGATAGTTTTTTTTCTTTGTATAGCAGTTAAAGAATGAGATCCACTACCATATGAAGTTAAATTAACTGTGTTAATACCTGCTATAGCATCTTCATAAGTTTCATGAAGTTTAACTATGGTTGCAGACACAGGGAAAACATAATATGGAGAGTCTGTTGAGATTCCTCCTATGTTTGATGATCCATTTGTTGAATATATAACTGCTTCACCATTTCTAAACTTATGTGAAGAAGAAAATCCAATGGTGTCGTTTGTTAAATTTACTTCGAGAGCTTGTTCAAATGCGTTAAATGTATTAATATGTTTTACACTAATCATATCTGCTTTTGCAGTTGCTCCCCTTCCACCTCCACCTATGATACTGATTATTGGAGTTCCAAGATAATCAAATCCACCATCAACAACTCTGATGCTTTCAAAAGATCCCTCTACAGCACATAAACCGCTTGCATTAATGCCAGTGGGATCAGTTATAGATAAAACTGGAGGATTAATAACATCATATCCATCTCCACCAGATGTTACAATAATATTTTCAATAGGCCCATAAAAAACAGAGTCGGATGATTTATAGTTTAAGATTTCAACACCATTAACTAACATCCCAATTTGACCTGGTTTAGTGTCAGATATGTCCACCGTATTTTCTGGAGTCGAAAACTTTCTAATCAGTTTTTGAGATTCTAAAGTTTGTTCAGATAGTGCAAATAGTTCAAATTTATTATTAGTTACTGTTCCAGTGATAGTAATATAAACATTATTAAAAATGTTTGCTCTACTTCTAAAAAGAGAAATTTCATTATCTGAGATTTTCTTTACAAAATAAACACCGGCACTAATGTTTAACTTATTTGAACCTGTTCCTGGGATATAAACAATGGAGTCTCCAGTGTATAATCCATGAATACCAACGTTGATTGATATATTGTTGTTGAAAACTCCACTAAAAGTAATTGATCTATCTTTAACATCTAACGCTTGTTTAAAATAAGATGGTAAAGATGGTGAAGCAACATATAAACTATCTTTTAAATCAGTGTATACATTTTGCACATTTGCAATATTTTTATTTACGCCTGCAAAGTTTGTGCTATTAACTTTAGTTAGATTTTTAAATACTTTATAAGTTAATCCCTCATTAATACCTGTTCCTATTCTTATTTGAAATGTAGTTTCATTTTCAATAGAAGTTATTTCTGCAATAACTGAAAACCCATTTGATGCAAGAACTCTTACTGACTCACCGCTATACATCGTCAAACGATCAAACGTTGTAAACCTATAAGTGTAATCAGATATATCAACTAGTTCAACTGTTTTAATATTAAAAATAGAGGGAATATTAAAAATCCAGTTGTTTGATTTTTTATCTGTTAAAGAAGATCCAAGTGCTTTGATTTTAATCGTATCTGAGTCATGAAGTCCATATTCAGAGTCTATAAACTCAAGATCAGTGAGAACAGCACCAATACGAACTTGCACTGGATTGTTAGTTCCAATCCCAGAATAACCATAAGCGTATGTATCAAATCTTATATCAGTCTCTGATAAAATGTCTGGAGTTCCTCTACAATCAAAAAACTGATTTAATGTTTTGCTTGTATAGTTAATGTAGTTTTCTACACCTTGAGCACTAGTTACAACTAAAACGCCTGAAGTTGGAAATCCTACGGTTGAATCCACATCAAGAGTTGTGGATCCAGCGGAAACAGAGGTAATAACTTTTGTTTTTGGGTGTACTTGAAAAGTGCCATAGATTGATCCAAATACATTAATATCTTTATCGTAGTCAGAATCAAGACTTATTTTATAATAATCCTTTGAATTTTTTGTAAGTTTTTCTACTTTTGTGATTGAACCCCGAGCTTGATTAAAATTATCAGTTTCATCTTGAAATAATGTCCTGTTAACTAAGTCTAAAGGATCTCCATAGATTGCCTCTACAACTAAATCTTTTGTAACTCTATACTCAGCGTTAGATGGTTCAAAAAGATAATCTCTTGGTTTTATGACTTCTACATCAACTCCATACAGAGCACGGAAGAGAATTTCAAATGATTCATCAGCACCTTTACTCTCATAAAAGTTTTTTGATTGTTTGAGAAATAAATTTTGATTTAATCCAGTAAATAACTCTCTTTCTTCAAATCCAGGTGCGATTTGTGTTTTAACTTTTTTTAAAAACTCTTTTAGAAAAAGAATACTTAAGTTTTTAACTTTTTTTCCAGAGGTGTGTTTGTTTACGGAGTTTTTAGAGAACACTAATGTGTCCGGTTTATTTGGACTTCTATAAGAGGAAATACCAGAAAATCCACGTAAACATCCATAAAATGATGTAGAGGTTATTCCAACATACGTAATGATTTCAGAATCGATTTGAATCAATCCATATCTTTCTGGAAATCCTAAAGTGCTGTTAACATTAATAAGTATGCTATCATAAGATAAATCACTCGTAAGAGTTGTCTCTTCAGTTAAGTTTGTAAGTTCTTCAAGTTTTACATATTTGTCAATGTTTTGTAAAATATCAAGAGTGCCTCCTTGATATTCTAATGATCTATAGTAATCCTCTAAAAACTCTACTACAAGAGGAAAGTCCTCCCTCACAAACTCAGGGAGTTGACTTTGAACGATGGAACTGATTTTAACTCTATTTACCATTTTATTTTACTTTCTAACTAATCCTCTAGCGGAGTAACTTGGAGTGAATACATAGTTTGTTCCTGATGGATAAGTTCCAGAAGAAACTTCATCAATAATCATATCAACACTAGTGCCACTAATATCTAGTTGCAAATAAAGATCTTGTAATCCAACGACATCATTTGATGTTGGAACTGCAGAAATCTCAATAAGACTTGATTTTCTTTGAGTGCCTGTGATTCTAACAGCATTTAAAAGGATTTCTCCTTTTTGATAATTAATGATACCTGCTGATCTTCTTATAATCTGAACTTGAGTGTCTGAAAGCGGTTTAAAAAATATAATAGATCCAGTTATTTTGTTTGGATTTGGAATATCAGTCAAATAAATGGTATCCTGTATACCAGCAACAGTAAATCCAGAAGAGCGAATATTATAACCATCTTGATTATTTACACTGATGGAGTTTCCATAACATATTTCATATTCAGCAAACTCATTAAATTTTGGTCTAGCATCACGACGCATTTCTACAGTTGTAATGTTTGATGTAATCGATTCATGCGAGTTATCAATCAAAGAACCAACTTTACTATACTTAAATCTTGCTCCATACTTATTAAGTTCTGTAGAGTTTGCATATGCATTTAAGTTTTCTTTTACAATCGCAAGGACATAGTTTGAACTTGCTGCAAGATTTGGATTATAGTAAACAGAGGAGTCAAGTTCAATGTAAAGATATTTCAAATCAAGAATTTCAGGCACAATACCTGCTACACTATATTTTCTAAGTTCTCTCTTTAAATTATCTTTAATCGAGTTTGGAACAAACGGACCAAAAGTTGGTTTAATAGTAATAAAAACTTTTCCAAATCTTGGGGGGGTTAGTTCCTCACCACCAAAAACAGATACAGATTCAGCTTCTGGATAGATCTGAGGAATGATTGCTTCATAGTCATTTGTTGTTACCGCACGATTTTTTGCCGCGTATAGTTTAGGTGCATATTTTTTGATAGAAGATACTGATTCTATTTCTGCACCACTCGTTGCAGTTTGAGTAACAGCAAGAAGTGATATATCACTTGTAACAATATTTGAGTTATTGTCTAAAAGTCTACCAGCGAAACTTAATGTAGAAACACCATTTGCATTTTCTCCATTTGTTACATTATAACGCACAGAGATCGTTGCTCCTGGTTCTAGTTTTTTACCAAATACTCCATCACCAAAAATTAGTTCATATCTTTCGTCATCAATCTCTTGAATAAAAAACACTCTAGATGATGATGTAACGTTGAATAGACTATCTGCAAAAGTATACGTTACTCCTTGAAGGACTCCTGTGCCATCTTCATCAACAGTTACTCTAATCGTTGATGTGTCAATGTGAGGGTTATCAAGAATAAATTTTTGCTTTTTATCAGTTGCACTCACAACAAAATCTATACCTAGATAGGTTCCTTCATAGCACTCAACATTATTAAAATATGCAAACTCATTTACAACTGGAACTGTAATGTCTGCAGGGATTGTAAATGTATATGATTCTTCTCCAAAATTTTGTGTCGTTGCAACAACTCCACTTTTTAACGTAAGTTGAACAGGATTTATTGCCAGATTAGTTGTATCAACGAAAAAAGAAAACTTTGCTCTTGCCCCTCTTCTTGATCGAGGCATATATCCAATATTACGTGCAAGTGCAACGATATTTTCTCTAAGTGTTGCACTATCAATAAAAACTTCATTTGATGCCATGTTGGCATTATAAGCACTAATATAAGTGTTATATGCAAGAACATCAATCAAAGTCGAAATGTTAGACCCTTCATAGTCAAAATCAGTGAAATTTGAGTTTCCTCTCAAATAATCTTTGATAGATGTTTTTATCTGATTGAAATCCAGATTTGTGAAGTTTACTAATGCCATTTATCAACCCTATTCTAATACAAAGTTAATTTCTTGAGTGGCTTGAGATAATCCAACAATTTCATAGTTAACTGTAACAACAAAAGTATTATTGTCAACATCAGGTTGAGCAATAACTCTGATGAGATTCACTCTGGGTTCATTGCTTTCGATGGTTGCAGTTATACTGTTTTCAATAACAGCACCAGTTGCTACATCTATGTTTTCAAAAAGAGACTGCTTAACATTACAACCAATATCTCGATTAAATAGTCTCTCAGTATATGCAGTCAGAACTAAATTACGTAAAGAACGAGCAATCGCATTCTCATTAGAGAGAGTAATTAAATCTCCAGTAATGGGATGCGATTGAAATGAAAAACTAATGTCCTTAAATCCGCGACTGACTCCTTCTAATGGCATTTACAAATGTATAATATGATTCTACCTTATTTAGAAGGTATTTTTAACCTATTCATGCCATCTTTCAACAAAATCATCAAATCCTCCTGCACCACCACAGGGTCTTGAGTATCGATCATCTGGTAGTTTATATACAGAAAGTGATTTTTCACTCATTATTATCTTTTTTAAGTATTTTTCCGAAGAAATTTCAGTAATTAACGTCATTCCTGACTCAATAAAGTCTTTACTTTTATCAACTGAACTGTTGGCCATTGGTTTTTGCTCCTGATTCGTTAAAATCAGAACTTTTTACGGGGTTGCTATCCCGTTCTTGTGCGGTTTTCCAAAAATATTCATCTTCATTGCCCATTGCAAGTCGCTCATAACTGTTTTCAACCTGATAATAGCGTGTTGAAACCTTAAAATCAGGTGTTTTTGGTTCTTTTGGCGTTAAACTGTTGTCATAAATGCGTATTCGGTTGTTAGGATAGAGTGCAAATTGCCCATTTTGCAACTCAATGAGGTTATGAGACTTATGTTCAGCAGGATTTTCACTTGTAGCATAGTCAATTACATCTGGATCTTGATGATAATTGTCTAAAGTGCATACATAGGTGCCTTTTTGAGGTCCAAAGTCCCGTGTATAGCACTCATAATCCATGGATCCAATGAATTGCTTCTGAACAGCAACAACTCCATAGTCCATACAGTTCCAAAACTGAAGATTAGGTAGATCTAAATCAGGATCTGGCGTTTCAGGACGAGACAAAAAAGCACTGATCGGCAGTTTATCATACATTGCAGCATACTCTGGCAAATATGTTTCAAAATAAAAAGCGCGTCCAGGTATCGATTTTGCTGATACCCAAACGCCTTTAACAAATTCGCCCCAACCACTTTGATGATCTGTTAGATACTCTTTACGAACCCACACTTCTTGAGAAGGTAAATTAGTAATTAAACATGCCATGTGATTTTTTTATTGACTTAACTATTTAACCTTGTCCTCTGTATTTTTTACGAGCCGAGTTACGGGAGGTTGCAGAAAGTTTTGTATGTTGAGAGTTTCCTTGACGAGTCTTTTTAGGTTTCCCCTCAATATGAACCTTCGAAGTCAAGCTGCCTTTAGGTCTTGCCATAATAACCTCCTAGATTAGATAATACGAGTCTTTTCGTGCCCCACGCGAATCCTAGGGTCACACCAGGTTACAATGCCCGCTGCCTTTGCATCGAGACAGAATGACACGTCTTCACCGCACATGTCTTGAACTTTACCATCCTCAAATGTTTGCATCTGAGGGGCAAACCAAGGATACTTCATCTTAGGATGTTCAAAGACACCATTCTTGATCATGACCCAACCAAACCCTGTGTAGTCCACTGTAAATGGTTTGCGCCGCTTACTCATGGTTTCTACGGTTTCGTGATTCATCACACCACCATTCTTACGGAAATCCTCTTCATCGAGCCAGTGTGCAACGCTGGTCGTATGACCATCCTCGGTAGCATACCAACCTGCTGCGAGCATTCGCTCATCTTGGGGATTACCGTCTTTGTCAGGGCCAGGAACTGCGAGATCACACAGTTGCCAGAACTTTTCAGTGTTAAAAACAATATCATTATCAATCCAGAGTTGATAATCATAGGGTAGTTTACCATCCCATGGAATCTGGTCGGGACCACGGAGAACATTTGCACCTAAACATTTGCAACGTGCAAAGTTTACCATCGAGGAATAATCCTGAGAGATCTGAATGTTCATCTGGTTCTGAACCATGTCAAAACACAGTTGCACAAAGTTCTTCAGAAAAATATAAGAGCATCCTCGACCAGGCAGGCAAAAGACAATGCTCTTCCCACGCATACGCTCTTTGATAGCATCATAGTCCCAATCAGCACCATCTTGCTGTTGTGCTTGTGCTGTTTTTACTTTAAATCCTTTTGCCATAACTTTGTTATTTTTCAGTTCAAGTATAACTGTTTATCTAGTCTTTGTCAACCTAATACGATTGTTCGGTTCCCCTCTCCACATCTGTCGTTAATCTGAGAATCTCGTATTCATCTAACTTGATTTTATCTTCATTGATCTTACGTACTAACTCATCCTCTGACAAACTATGGGCAATGACTTCGTTTGAGTGATAGATGTGATACACTGTGTGCTTCATATGTTTTGTTCACTCCTATTATCTAGGCGACCTTGGAGAGTCTGAAATTTTCTGGGGAAATTTTTTTTCTGTGCGGTATTATGAGGTCGATCTGTCACCTCTGTAGGTTAGGGTAGTTTGCCTTTTTAATTAAGGGGGGGGGCTTATAACCAACAACGCGCCGCCGCGATTATAAACAACCGCCACAAAACACTGTCGGATACGAATATCCGCGACTGGTAGATCACGGATATTCGTTGACACTAACTCAGAAGGCAGTAGGTGTCACTGGAGTGCGATCTTCGTCTGCAGGAGTATCACTACTCTCAGCAGCAAGAACATCAAGAATGGACAGAAGTTCGTTGCCAGTGCTACCTTGAGCCAGCAGGGAAAGTGCAATCGACTTGGACATAATGAAAAGAAAAGAGTAAGAAACTGTGATGCTGGGAGAAGTATATTTAATGACCCCTTCTCCCGTTGGGTCAGTGATGCTTACCGTGCGACAAGAACTCTATCATCTCTCCGATAAAAGTGCAGCACCTCAGAGTAATCTACTGTGCTGACTGGTTGTTGATACTGAGTGGAACGATTGATAGCAGCATGGCATTGCTCTGCGATCTGATCCAAAGTGTAGCGAGAGGAAGGAATGTAGCGCATTTGATTAGGTGCGAGTGAAGATCAATAGTCTGTATGAAGTCCTGCAAGTTCCCAGGCAGGGAATCCATCAATGCCGTCACGTTTGTAACACTCAGAATTGTGTGAGTTAAGTTGTGGGCGACCTTTGAGAACATTAGTTGAAACCCAAATCGTCTCTCTGGTTTTTAGATCAGATGCGATGTTGTAGAGTGCCATTTCGAATCAGATGTGTTGAGGGTGAATGTAAGATTTGTTGATGATGGTTTGCCACTCACTGGGGGCAGAAAGTCGGGGATCTACCTTTACCCAACGACCTTGAAACTTTAGAAGGATTTTCATCAGACTGCACCGTAGAAAGGGTTACCTTGTTGAGGAGAGTTAGTGTTATCACCCGTCACCACATAATCATGATTGAGACGATCACGAATCGCAATCAGTTTCTCTACACGATTCAGATACTTTTTGCTGATTTGATCAACACCTTTCCAAGACAGAATCTGTACACACCACTCAGCAGAGATGTCACCGAAGGGTGTTTGAACGGGATAGAATCCGACGAGCATTGTACCATCGGAGGACTGTAGAGTAGGGAAGTCGATCACGGTGTGTGGGGTGTTCCTTTGACTCTTCTAATATGGCACGGATTCAACGGTTCCACAAGGGGGGTTGTGCCACTTGTTCAACTGTCACACCTCAAGAATATTTGTAAGAGTTTCGACCATAATGGTGCTCATTTCATCAACACTGAATCCCTCAACTTGGCAATGGAGATTGTTAGTTCCAACCTGAATATCGTTCATCACACCATATAATCCCTGATGTGCAATGTGCAGAATACGATGAATCGGATTGCCTGCAACTACGCCATCTCCTGATGCAAATGTGACATAAGTTGCGGTGGGATTAATAGAGCGAACGATAAAATTGTTCTTGAACCAACGTTCGATTGCGTTACCTTTTGCGCCTTGTTTTTTACTCTCAAAAGCCGCAATCAATTGACCTTTATAGAACCAAACTCCACCATCGGGGGCACAAGAACCAATGCCACCAGGTATCTGCGACTGATCCAACTTTGCCTGTACAACTAACTCAGGATAGGACAATTGCAGCAGGTTTGCAACTCGAATCATTGCAGACTTTGCGTTATCATCCATAGCACGTGATTCTTCATCGAAAGCAACAGTGCCAGGTTGAATGCCGCCTTTGAAGTTGTTGTAATGAGACATGAGTTTGTGTTAGATAAGGTGAGAAAAATCAGGCGAGACGCATACCTGAGAAGAACGGAATCGGAGAACCATTGTAGTTAACAAACCACTGAAAGTTCTTCTGGAAGACATACTCACCTTCCATACCAAATGCAGAAAGAAGTGCATTAAGGCGGGACTTTGTGGTGTATGATTGCCAACCACCATCGAACAATTCCATCCAGGTTTCGCCAATCCGAGCGATCAGATTACCATGCAGATAGACATCAGAATGGTTGGTGTATGTGATCACCTCAGAGTTGGCAACTTTGAGATCTTTGTTGTCACGAACTGCGGTGATGATTTGTTGTTCGATCTTACGCATGATGGGGGTGTTCCTTTGACTCTTCTAATATGGCACGGAATCAGGCAGAGCACAAGGGGGGTTGTGCCACTTGTTCAACTGTCACACCCAGTCTCACTGAATCTCAAGAATACGCTGCACAGTGTTCTCATGAACTACAACAACTTGGTTGTTTTTCGTGAGAAGATCATAGCGAACTTGTTCGGGTCCAACTTGTGTTTTGCCAACGATTACCGATGCTAGGATGATTTCGAGCATGATTGTAGTGTAAAGAATCAGGACTCAATCAGTTCGGGATAGTATTCTGAAACCTCTGCAATCAGTTCCTCATCGCTATAACCAGAGAGGTTTTCTTCAATCTGATCGCCTACAATACGCATCAAATCTTTGGTGGACATGTTCTCAAGCAAACGATCAACGTATGCTTCCAGAAGTTCTTGACGGTTCATCAGTTGTCTCCGAAGTTGTTGGTGAGAAAGTCTTCAAGTTCACAAAGTTCCACCTCATCCAAGGAGGAAATGTAGTTGTGCAAAGTATCTACTAAGACACCATTATTCTGTTGGCAAGTTTTATACAGAAAC
>Ga0194129_10004954_pt1 | contig 17328 bp, 10 predicted proteins | sample TA2KigCa35mmetaG_FD_150862 | JGI IMG/M metagenome (GOLD analysis project Ga0194129, IMG submission 150862) | Freshwater microbial communities from Lake Tanganyika, Tanzania - TA2015038 Kigoma Deep Cast 35m | ecosystem: Environmental > Aquatic > Freshwater > Lake | place: Tanzania: Lake...
CCAGGATGGCCTTCCTGACCGCCGCGCTTGCGGCCGCTGCCCTTGCGTTTCTCCTTGGCTGGGGGCTTGTAGGCCGAAGGCCTTCCGCGCAGCGGTAACCACTGCCATCACTGGATGGTGGCTTGGATGAATTTCTTGAGCTGCGGCCCTTCTGCTCCTCCAGCTGGGCGACACGAGCGGTTAACGCCTCCAACTGCGAGATCAATTGCGTCACCAGGGCCCTGACCGTTGGCGGCGTCGCCTCCCAGTCACGATCGGTAATACCAGCAGGTGGACGATCCATCTCGGCTTGTCTCGTTCTGAGATCAAAGCGTCTGCCTGGGTTCTGTCAAGGGCGGCAGGGCTTGGGGCTGCCACCCCCGTGAACGGTTACCCGCATCCGCACCTGTCTCCTCCGGGCCTGAGCCAGGAGGGCCGGCCTCGATCTTGCGCTTGAGGGCAACCAACTTGGCGGAGCTTCGTGATGCCGTTCGCAGTGGCCTGCCTTTCTCCGCATTCGTGGCACTGACAACGCAACTCGATATTGCTCCGCAAGACGTCGCCACTGTTTTTGGGATCCCACCTCGAACCGTCGCCCGCAGGAAGGAGGCACGGCACCTCAACCCCCAGGAGTCTGATCGGCTCCATCGACAAAGCCCGCATGTGGCTGAAGACTCCCAACCGTGCATTGGGCTGCGAGATCCCTCTCAATCTTCTTGATACTGAAATTGGCGCGCGTCAGGTTGAAGACGTTTTGCTGCGCCTCCTCGGCATCCAGACGCGCAACAAATCCTCATCACCAGTGTTGTGGCCTTCTCGTTTGATCCACGACTGCTTTGACGGAAAGCCAAGCAGCGCCGCCGGTGGTGCTGGCCGAACTGGGCCGCTCCCTGGGCGTGGACGGGAAAACGGTGGGCCGCTACCTGGACCTGCTGGTGGACCTGCTGCTGGTTCGCCGGCTCCCTCCGCTGCTCGCGAATGTGGGCAAGCGGCTGGTGCGTTCCCCGAAGGTGCTGGTGCGTGACAGCGGCCTGGTGCACACCGTGCTCGGTCTAGGCGATGCCGATGCGGTGCTGGGCCATCCGGTGGCCGGGGCCAGCTGGGAGGGCTTCGTGATCGAAACGTTGCTGGCGGTGGCACCCCAGGGCTGTGGGGGCTGGTTTTATCGCACCGCCGCCGGGCGGAGTTCGACCTGGTGCTCGAGTGGTCGCCGCAGCGGCGCTGGGCGATCGACATCAAACGCAGCCTCAGCCCCCGCCTGGGCAAGGGCTTTCATCAGGCCCTCGCCAACCTCCAACCCGAGCAAACGTTCGTGGTGACGCCAGAGGTTACGGGGTATCCCCGGGCCGATGGCGTGGATGTGGTGGGGCTGGCGGAACTGGCCGCAGACCAGCGGGCACAACGTCAAACCATCTTCTAATTTGAGGCAAGTTTGAAGTTGGTGAGCGCTTGGCCGCCCGGCTGCCCCGCAGACCCCCTCCCATCCAGGAGCTGCTGGAGCGCTGCGGCGGGTTGCAGGAGACGCAGCCGCTGCTCACCCTACTGGCGAGTGAGGCAGCTGCTGATCGCTACCTGCATTGGGATGAGCTGCGCCACCGCACACCGCCCCAGGGTCTGAGCCATGAACAGTGGTGGCTGGCGGAGAAGCTCTCGCGGCGGCCCACCACGTTGCCGCTGCGGGCCTGTGATGGCCAAGCGTTCTGGTTTTCGCAGCCGCCGGTGCTGCTGCAGGGGCTGCACCAGATCGATCGGCAGGCGGGCGCCAGCGTGGTGGCTCCGCAAGCCGTGACCACCCGCTCCACCCGAGCTCGCTACCTGCTCAGCTCGCTGATGGAGGAGGCGATCACCTCGTCGCAGATGGAGGGGGCCGCCACAACGCGGGATGTGGCCAAGGCGATGATCCGCAGCCGCCGCCCGCCGCGTGATCGCTCCGAGCGGATGATCCTCAACAACTTCCTCACGATGCAGCGCATCCGGGAGTTGCGAACCCAGCCGCTGACACCGCAGCTGGTGCTGGAGCTGCACCGGCTGGTGAGCGAGGGGACGCTGGACGAGCCCGCCGAGGCCGGCCGGCTGCGCCTACCTGGCAAGGAGGTGGTGGTGGATGACGCTTACGGCACCGTGTTCCATGTGCCGCCACCTGCCGAGGAGCTGCCCGGGCGCCTGGAGGAGCTCTGCCGCTTTGCCAACGGCGAAACTCCGAAGGTGTTCATCCATCCGGTGGTGCGGGCGATTGCGCTGCACTTCTGGCTGGCCTACGACCACCCCTTTTGTGATGGCAATGGCCGCACGGCCCGGGCGCTGTTCTATTGGGCCATGCTGCACCAGGGCTACGGGTTGTTCGCGTTCATCTCGATCTCCTCCGTGATCAACAGGGCCCGCGGCCAATACGAGCGATCGTTTTTGTTGAGCGAAAGCGACGACAACGACCTCACCTATTTCCTGCTGGCTCAGGTGAAGGTGATCCAACAGGCCATCGCCAGCCTGGATGCCTACCTGGAGCGCAAGGCCACTGAGGTGGGGACGCTGCAGGAGCGGCTTGAGGGGATGGAAGGGCTGAACCATCGGCAGTTGGCACTGCTGCGTCATGCCCTGCGCCATTCCGGCTTCCGCTACTCGGTGCTTTCGCACCAGAACAGCCATGGCGTGAGCCATCAGACAGCCCGCAGTGATCTGCAGAAGCTGGCGGCTCGTGGCCTACTGGTTGCGGGCAAGGATGGGCGACGGGAAATCTTCCGGGTGCCCGAGGATCTGGCGCAACGCCTGAAGAGCTGAGCTCCTGACACGGCCCATGGCCTGAGCACCGAGCCGAAGGCCGCCGGCAGGCAAACCCCAGTGTTACCAGGCGACAATTAAGCTTGGTAACTTTTTCTTGATGCAAATCGCCGGCTAAGGGGCTTGACGCGGAGCATCAGGGCAGTCAACGGCTCCTCCAGCCGAGCCAGGCTGGTCGGATCCTCCAGATTGAAGCGGTTGGCGGCGTCAGGCGTCACTGCGCCGTTGATCCAGGAGGGCCTGGATGGTCAGGAGCAGGGCCTCCTGGCTTCCGCCAGAGAATCACCAGCGCATGAGCCACGCGAGCAGAGCAACGGGTGCTGCCGCAAGACCAAGTCTGGCCAGGAAGGCTGGAGGATCACCACGGACATCGGCGATTGAATCAGGAGGCTGTCTCTCGAATCGCCTCTCGAATCGCTAAACGCGAGGCGCAACTGCGCTGTTGCGTCCGGAGGCCTGAATCCGCCGACGCAACTTGCCGCTCCAGGCAAGGGCGCCCGCCAGGCCCAGCACGGGAACGGGCCCGGGCACTTCATTCTTGGTCAGGCTCACACCATCCAGCAGCAGATAGGGGGGACGCCATTGGTGCCGAAAGCCAGGAAGCTCAGCACTTGGCTGGTGGACGTGGCTGTGAAGGTGTTGGTTGCCGAGTACCAGCCTCGGAACTGATGTTGCTGGAGATAGACGGTTGGGGTGACGAAGGATTCACCGCCGAAGCTGGCTTGCCAATGCTGATAGGAATTGCCATCTACACCTGCTTCCTGGGCGTGGGCGCAGTCGCCCATCCAACCCTTGCCAAGGATGGAAGCAGGCGGAACCACGCTCATCACGGCAGGACTTGCCATCGCAGATCATATAATTGGTCGCAGATGCAATATAATTGTCAAATAATTTTATAAAATCGTGACAGTAGTGACAGCTATTGCGGCACCGCCATGACTGGACGCATGCTCTCAGGGCCAGCGCCCGTCACCCTCCCGCCGCCAACGTCTCCTCCACCACGGGATTGCTGAGGCGGCCGAGGCCCTCGATCTCCACCTCCACCCGATCGCCGGGGGCCAGCCAGCGGGGTGGCGTGGCCGCCATCCCCACCCCCTCCGGCGTGCCGGTGAAGATCACCGTGCCGGGGAGCAGGGTGGTGCTGCCGCTCAGGAAGGTGATCAAGGTCGGCACGTCGAAGATCATGTCGTTCGTGTTGCCGTCTTGCACCACAACGCCGTTGTGGATGGCGCGCAGGCGAAGGGCGAGGGGATCGGCCAGCTCGGCGGGGGGCACCAGCACCGGACCGAGGGGGGCGAACGTGTCGAAGGTTTTGCCGCGGCACCACTGCCCGCCCCCCCATTGCTTCTGCCAATCCCGGGCGCTGACGTCGTTGCCGCAGGTGAAGCCCGCCACCACCTTCAGCGCCTCGTCGCGGCTCACATTGCGGCAGCGCCGACCGATCACCACCGCCAGCTCCCCCTCAAGATCCACCTCGGCGCTCGCCAACGCCCGCGGCAACACGATCGCTTCCCCGGGATCCTGCACCGCCCCGGGCGACTTCATGAACAGCACCGGCCACTCGGGCAACGCCGCGCCGGTTTCGGCGGCATGGCGCCGGTAGTTGAGGCCGATGCAGAAGATCGCTGGCGGCTGCACAGGCGCCAGCACCCGCGCGATCCGCGCCTCCTCTCCGCTGGGGGTCAGGCCCGCAAAGAGCTCGTCGCCCTCCCACGCCCCGCCGCGCACGCCCGGCGCCTGGCCCTCGCCCTCCGCCCGCAACCGCTCCCAGCCGCCGGACGACCCCGCCCGCACGGCAACTTGCACGGTGCCCTCCGGATCCAGGTAGCGCATCCACGCCATGGCTCAGCCCTCCAACTCGGCCGCCTTCACCTTCTTGCCCAGGGCGGTGGTGAGGTTGCGCAGGGCATCGGAGGCGTCCTGCGGATCCAGCTGCACGCTCACCAAGCTCGGCCCGGCCGTCTCTCGCAAAAAGGCCCGCAGGGTCTCCCAGAGCTCCCCTTCCCGCGTCACCCGCCGCGCCGCCTGGAAACCCATCGCCAGGGCCAGTCCCACATGGTCCACCGGCGCCACATCGTTGAAGGGACCATCGAGCATCGGTCGCTCCGTGCCGTAACCGGCGTTGTCCAACACCACCACCAGGGCGGGGATGCGGTAGCGGGCCAGGGTGGCCAGCTCGATGGCGCTCATCAGCAGCGCCCCGTCGCCCACCAGCACCAGGGGGCGTCGCCGCTCCGGATCTGCGCCCCAGGCGCCCACGGCCGCCGGCAGGGCGAAGCCCAGGGAGGCCCAGTTGCCGCTGTTGAGGTAGTCGTTCGCCTCCTTGAGGTGCAGGGCGAGGGAGGCGAAGGTGGCATCGCCGGTGTCGGCCACCACCACCGTGGTGTCGTCGAGCACGGCATCCACCGCCAGCAGCAGGCGGCGCACGGTGAGGGGCTGGTCCGCCGCCGGCTCGAAGGGTTCCGCCGGCTGGGGCTTCACACGGGGCTGATAGGCCGCAGGCGCCGCCGGCGGCGCCGCCTCCTGCCACACCTGCAGCAACGTCACCGGATCCAGGGTGTCCTGATCGCCATGACTCCAGCGCAGACCCCGGTCCATCTCCACCCGCAGGCAGGTGGCGGCGTTCAACTCCATCGTGTACACCCCGGTGTCCAGATCGCTCAGGGGCATGCCCAGGATCAACAGCCCGTCGCTGCCCTCCACCACCTCGCGCACCGCCCTTTCCCCCATCGCCCCCTCGTACACGCCCAGATACTGCGGATGCTGTTCGCTGAGCAGGGATTTGCCGCTCAGGCTGGTGGCAAAGGGCCAGCCCTCCCGCTCCAGCACCGCCTGCAGCGCCTGCTGCAGCCCGAAGCGATGGAGCTCCACCCCGGCCAGCACCACCGGCCGCTCCCGACTCCGCATCCACTCCAGGACGGCCAGCCCGGCGCGCCGCTGCAGATCGGCCACCCGGGCCAGCGTCGGTGGGGTGAGGGACGGCAGGGGACGGGGCACCGGCCGGGTGAGGGAATCGCGGGGCAGTTCCAGATAGCCCGGCCGCGACTCGCGCCGCATCGCCTCCAGCACCCGCTGGATCTTTTCCACTGCCGTGCGGCCGGAATCCAGGCACGCCGTCTGGGCGCAGACCTCCTTGAAAAAACGCTCCTGGGTGTCGCTGGCGCGGATGCGGTGGTGCAGCAGGGTGTGTTCATCCGATTCCCGCAGGCCCGGAGCGCCGCTGATCACCAGCAGCGGCGACCGCTCTGCGTAGGCCCCGGCCACCGGGTTCAACACCTTCAGGGCGCCGACGCCGTAGGTGACCACCGCCACCCCCAATCCCCGCAGGCGGGCATGGGCATCGGCGGCAAAGCCCGCCCCCTCCTCCCCCGCCATGCAGATCACGTCGATGGGGGAGCGCTCCAACCGGTCGAAGAGGCCCAGCACGTAGTCGCCCGGCACCCCGTAGACCCGCCGCACGCCGCGCTGCAGCAAGGCTTCGATCAACTGGGAGGTGATGTCCATGGGGTGGGGGCGATCCCGGCGGAGCTCTGTTGAGCCTAGGGCGGCCCTTCAGCGGGACCCGGCAAAGGCCCGTCGCAACTGGCCGCAGGCGGCGTCCTGATCCAGGCCGCGGCTGGCCCGCACGCTCACGGCGATCGACCGCTCCAGCAACACCTGGCGGAAGCGGTTCACGGCGCGAGGGGACGGACGTTCAAACTCCTCTTCCTCGATCGGGTTGTAGGGGATGAGGTTGACATGGCTCTGGAAGCCCCGCAGCAGGCGCGCCAAGGCCTCCGCTTGCGCTGGCGCATCGTTGACCCCGGCCAGCAGGATGTATTCAAAGCTCACCCGCCGTGAGGTCTCCCACGCGTAGTCGCGGCAATCCTCCAGCAGCTCCTCCAGGGGGTAGCCCCGGGCGGTGGGGATCAACGCCTCGCGCAGGCGCTGATCCGGCGCGTGCAGGCTCACCGCCAGGGTGAACTGGGTGCGCCCCAACACCTGCCGAGCCCGCTCCGCCAGCCGCGGCAACGCGCCTGACACCCCCACGGTGCTCACCGTGATCTGGCGCTGGGCCATCTCCAGATCCCGGCAGAACACCGCCATCGCCTCCAGCACCACCTCCGTGTTCAGGAGGGGCTCCCCCATGCCCATGAACACCACGTGGCTGGGACGCCGCTCCATGGCCTCCCGCACGCTCAGCACCTGATCCACCACCTCGTGCAGGGCGAGGGACCGCGCCAGGCCCTCCTTCCCGGTGGCGCAGAAGCGGCAGGCCATCGGGCAGCCCACCTGAGAACTGACGCAAACCGTCAGGCGATCCGCGCTCGGGATGCCCACCGTCTCCAGTTGCAGCCCGTCTCGCGTGGCCAGCAACAGCTTGGTGGTGCCATCCGCCGCCACGCGTCGATGGACTTCTGTCAGCCGGCCGATCAGGGGCTGGCCGGTTTCCGCTTCCCGCGCCCGCAGCCCCTCGCGCCAGGAGAGGGGCCAATCGCTGATGGCCGCGATGTCATGGGCGCCGCGGCGATAGAGCCAGGCGTGGAGCTGGCGACCGCGGAAAGCCGGCTGGCCTTCCGCCACCGCCCAGGCTTCCAGGGCCGCCTGGCTCTGGCCCAGCAGCGGGGACGTCACCGATGCGCGAGGAGTCCGTGCCCCAGCGTCCACTCCACCAGCACCAGGGCGATGAAACCCAGCATCGCCAGCCGACCGTTGAGCAGCTCAGTGTGCGGATGGAAGCCCCAAAGGGGCAGACGCCGCTTGGGCACGGGCGTGCCCAGATCCGTGGTGTCAGTCGTCACTGAGCAGGCCCTCCTCCTGGAGATCTTCCAGGGCGACAGGATCGGGGAATTGATCCTCTTCAAGGCCCTCCTCCGTGTTGGGACGCTGGAAGGCGGCGAAGGTGCTGCTGGAGGCCTCGATGCCATGGCGGCTGCGGCTGGCTTCCAAATCCTCATCGGAGGGGTCGTCCAGCACCGCGGCGTTCACCGGTGGCGCCGGCAGTTCCACGGTGTAGTCGGGGCGGAGGTTTTGCATGCGGCGATAGCTCGCCGCCTCCTCTTCCAGGATGTCCGGATGGGGGCCCGCCTCGGAGCGCAGTTCCTCCTCGAAGCCGCTGAAGCCGGTGCCGGCGGGGATCAGGCGGCCGATGATCACGTTCTCCTTGAGGCCCCGCAGCCAGTCGCTCTTGCCCTCGATCGCCGCCTCCGTGAGCACGCGGGTGGTTTCCTGGAAGCTGGCCGCCGAGATGAAGCTGTCGGTGTTGAGGGAGGCCTTGGTGATGCCCAGCAGCACGGGGGTGAACTCCGCTGGAGCGCCACCGGTGATCGCCATGGCGGAATTCACCTGCTCCACCTGACGCAACTCGATCAACTCCCCGGGCAGCAGGGTGGTGTCCCCCGCGTCCTCCACCCTCACCTTGCTGGTCATCTGACGCACAATCACCTCAATGTGCTTGTCGTCAATCGACACCCCCTGCGATTTGTAGACGTTCTGCACTTCCTGCACCATGCGGAATTGCAGTTTGGAAATCGCTTCCTGGGCCGCCTCCATCGTCGGCTTGACGCTGCGCAGATCCTCGAAGAAGCACTCCAGCAACTCGTGGGGGTTGATCGGACCATCCGTGAGCAATTCACCCGCCCGCACCTGCTGGCCATCGCTCACCATCACGGTGCGGCCCAAAAGGATGGGGTAATCCGTGATCACGTCATCTGCTTCGATCACCGAGACCGTGATCGAGTCGTCATCCTCACCCTGCTTGATCTGCACCGTGCCGCTCTTGCGGCAAAGGATGGCGGAATCCCGAGGGCGCCGTGCCTCCAGCAATTCCTCAATCCGCGGCAGACCCTGAACGATGTCTCCGGTTTTCTGCCGCTCAAACACCAGCAGCGCCAGCCCATCGCCCCGTTGCACCAACTCGCCATCCCGCACGTGCAGGACGGAATCGGGCGAGACCATGTAGGGCCGTCCGAGCCGGATGGTCATCGTGTCGGACGAGATGGTCTCCACCTGCCCGCAGCAGGGGGCGATCAAGCCCTCGCCGATGTCATCTCCCTCCACGACGCGATCCGCCAGACCAACGCTGGGTTGGAGGCCCTGCAGATGGATGGTGCGGGTGTCGCCGGAGCGCTCGACGATCAAGCGGCGGATCGGTTCGTCCGCCGTGGCATCCGGCAGCTGCACCACCCCATCCTCCTTGCAGAGAATCTGAGTGGTGGCGACCACATCGCCTCGCTTCACCGCCACACCATCCTCCACCTGAAGTTCCGTGTGGGTGGAGCCGTGGCTGGCGTCCGAGAGGGTGTCGCGACGCACGAGCAAGGTTTCGAGGATGACCAGCTGGAGACGATCGATGGTTTTGGCGCGCTTGTCGGCGATGGCTTCCACATCCACGGTCATCTGGGGCGTGGTGTCAAACGTGTCCAGAATCAACTGCGTGCGCAGCAATTCCACCCCTTCCACAGATTTCACCAGCTCGCCATCTTTGAAGGTGAGCCGTTGCGAGGCCCGCAGCCCCAGGGAGGGCCCACCGGGTTGCTTGACCGTGATGGATTCCGGCAGATGCGCCTCATCGGGAATGAAGTATTCCTCCACGGACCGCAGTAGCAGAGCTCCCCCTTGGGTGGTGTCCACCGCTTCGACGAAGACCATCGCCTCAGCGGTGATGCCGGGAGCAATCTCCTCTCCCGGATTCACCATCAACCCCTCTTGATAGCGGCTGAGCACTTTGCTGTCCGAGAGCAGATGCAGCGTGCCGGAGCGCACGATGATCTCTCGCAGAATGTCGTTCTTCTGGGTGACGGTGACAATGCCTGCCGTTTGGCTGAAAATGTCTTTGACCACTTCCGTGCCGGCTTCGATCCACTGGCCGTCTTCGATCATCAACAGGGAGATGTCCTTGTTGATCTCGTGGGTTTCCTGGGGGATCCACAGCAGCGTTCCCCCTTTGCTGACCTCGAAGCCATGCTTGGCGGAACGAGCCTTCTTGATCGAGAGACCGGGGGAAAACTTGACCAGGCCACCTGTTTTGGTGCGGAAGCGATCATCCGCCAATTCAGCGATCACCTCACCCGAGCTGATCTTGCTGCCGGGAGCGGTGCGCAACAAGTAGCGGGCGCCCTCTTTGTCCTCCAGATGCCAGATTTCACCAGAGTGCGTCGATTCATGCAGCAATTTGCACTCCTTGAGAGTCAAACTGGTGGTGACGATTTGCACTTCTCGTGAATCGCCCGCCGATTCCCGCAGCCGCACGGCGCCGCCGTATTCACTCACCAGGCGGCTTTCGGCCAACACCTCGCCTGTGCGCACCTCTTTGCCACCCGCCACCACGGGCTGCGCGTTGGGTGGCAGGTTGTAAACATCACCACTGAACACCCAAAGCCTGCCGAGACGTTGCGCTTTATGGGTGATGTTGCCCTGGCGATCGGTTACCTCACGCGGCTGAATCACGTCCTCAAAACGCACCTGACCCGCCAGATCGCAGATCACGTCTTTGGTGGCCTTCTCCACACTCTTTTTCACCTGCGCACCGGAGGAGATCTGGGCGAGGATGGTGTCAGCGATCACCTCTTGACCGTCATTCACGAACAGGATGGAACCCGTGGTGATGTCCAGCTTTTGGATCTTGCCTTTATCGGTGGGTTTGAGTTGTAGGCTGAAGTCAACTTCGGCCAGGTGGGCTTCCACCCCATGGGGCGTGCGGTGGGGACGAACGCGAGCCTTGGCGCCAAATTCGACCACACCGGCACACAAAGAACGCACCACACCCGTCTCGGCTGTGGACACACCGCCGGTGTGGAAGGTGCGCATCGTCAACTGGGTGCCCGGCTCGCCAATGGACTGGGCGGCGATGATGCCCACCGCTTCTCCGAGATCCACCAGCTGGTTGTGGGCCAGGGCCCAGCCGTAGCACTTGCGGCAGACGGAGCGGGAGGCCTCGCAGGTCAACGGTGAACGCACCAGTACGCGGCGTATCCCGGCCTGTTCGATGCGGCGGCTCAGGGGGGCATCGATTTCCGTGTCACGGCTCGCGATTTCGTTGCGATCCGCGTCGAGGACGGGCTCGGCCGCCAGGCGTCCGATCAGCTTGCTGAAAAAGCGACCCTTTTCATCGGCGTCAATCACAATGCCGCGACTGGTCCCGCAATCCTCTTCCCGCACGATCACATCCTGCGCCACGTCGACCAGACGACGGGTCAGATAGCCGGAGTCCGCTGTGCGCAGGGCCGTGTCCACCAGACCCTTGCGGGCCCCGTAGGAGGAAATCACGTACTCGGTGACAGTCAGCCCTTCGCGGAAATTGGTGCGAATCGGCAAGTCGATGATCTCCCCTTGCGGGTTGGCCATCAAGCCGCGCATTCCCACCAACTGACGCACCTGCGACATATTGCCTCGGGCCCCGGAGTTGGCCATCATCCACACCGAATTCAACGGGTCGTTGTCGTTGAAATTGCGCTTGACTTCTTCCACGAGACGCTCGTTGGTCTCTGTCCACGTGTCGATCACCTTGGTGTGACGTTCCACTTCCGTGATCTCGCCCAGGCGATAACGCTCTTCGGTGTTGGTGATTTCCTCCTCGGCCTCTTGCAGCAAACGAGCCTTTTCCGAGGGGATGCGCAGGTCATCCACGGAAATCGACACGGCGGCCTGGGTGGCGTAGTGAAAGCCCAGATTTTTCAACTCATCCGCCATGGAGGCCGTGGCCGCCGTTCCATGGTGCTTGTAGGCCCAGGCCACCAGATTGCGCAGGGCCTTCTTGTCGATGATGCGGTTGCGAAAGGGAGGGGCGGCGCGACCAGGTGTGGCGTCCACTGCGGTGGGGGCCGGGGTGTTCTTGGAGGCTTTCTTCTTTGCGGAAGACGTTGTCATGATCAGAGTGGAGTCGGAAAACAGAGAAGACAGACCGAAGGACGAAACGCCTGGTTAATTGGCGGCAACGGCATCAATGATGGTTTGATTGATCACGACCCGGCCCACGGTGGTCAGCAAGTAACGACTGATCAGGGCGCCATCCTCATCGAAACGATCCCGGCGGAAACGCCACTGCTCGACGCGGGTGCCATCGGAAAGGGTTTCCGAGGAGATGGGAGCCTCAGCCTCTTCATCGGCTTCCACTTCGCCGTGGAAGCGCACCCAAACCCAATCGTGCAGATGAAGGTGTTTCTCCTCAAAGGCCGCAATCACATCCTCCAAGCTGGCGTAGGTCAGGGCACGATTGCCGAACTCGGGCTTGGCCTTTTCCCGGTTGACGGCTGTGAGGTAGTAGGCGCCCAGCACCATGTCCTGGGAGGGGGTGATGATTGGTTCGCCGGTGGCGGGGGAGAGGATGTTGTTGCTCGCCAGCATCAACATGCGGGCTTCGGTCTGGGCCTCGATTCCCAGGGGGACGTGCACGGCCATCTGGTCACCGTCAAAGTCGGCGTTGAAGGCTGGACAGACCAACGGATGCAGCTGGATGGCACGGCCGTCCACAAGCTTCGGTTCAAAGGCCTGAATGCCCAGGCGGTGGAGCGTGGGAGCGCGGTTGAGGAGGATGGGATGCCCCTCGATGACTTCCTGCAGCACCTGCATCACTTCATCATCGGCTTTTTGAATCAACTTCTTCGCGGCCTTGATGTTGTTGACAATGTTCTGTCGAATCAGGCGATGGATGACGAAGGGTTGGAACAACTCGATCGCCATTTCTTTTGGGAGACCGCACTGATGCATTTTCAGCTTCGGTCCAACCACGATCACGGAACGGCCGGAGTAGTCGACCCGTTTCCCGAGCAGGTTCTGACGGAACCGTCCCTGTTTGCCTTCAATGATGTCGCTGAGGGATTTGAGCGCCCGGTTGTTGGCTCCCACCACCGTGCGACCCCGTCGACCGTTATCGATCAACGCGTCCACGGCCTCTTGGAGCATGCGCTTTTCGTTGCGCACGATGATTTCCGGGGCCAAAATCTCCTGAAGTCGTGCCAGGCGATTGTTCCGGTTGATGACCCGCCGATACAGGTCATTCAGGTCGCTGGTGGCGAAACGACCTCCATCGAGCTGCACCATCGGCCTCAGATCGGGAGGGATCACCGGAATCACGTCCAGAACCATCCATTCAGGTCTGGCGTCGGTGGCGATGAAGTTGTCGATCACGCGCAGGCGCTTGATCAACTTGGCCCGCTTCTGACCTTTGCTGCTGCTGATTTCCTCGCGCAGCTGTTCAGCAATTTCATTGAGCTCCAGGTCGGAGAGCAGCTGCTTCAGCGCCTCCGCACCAATACCGACGATGGGCTCGTTCTCAATCTCTGAATCTTCAGCAAAGATCTGGTCTTCGATCTCCAGCCACTCATCTTCAGTGAGCAATTGTTTGTAAACCAGGTCTTTGTGATCACCCGGGTCGAGAACCACGTAGCAGTTGAAATAGACAATCTGCTCTACGTCTCGAAGCGGCATGTCCAAAAGGATGGCCACGTAGCTCGGGATGCCTTTGAGATACCAGACGTGAGAAACCGGTGCGGCGAGTTTGATGAAACCCATGCGGTGCCGACGCACCCGACTCTCCGTGACCTCCACCCCGCAGCGCTCACAGACGATGCCGCGATGCCGGACCCGCTTGTATTTGCCGCAGTGGCATTCCCAATCTTTGGAAGGGCCAAAAATCTTCTCGCAAAACAAGCCATCCATCTCTGGCTTGAGGGTGCGGTAGTTGATGGTTTCTGGCTTCGTCACTTCCCCCACCACCTGCCCGTTAGGCAGGGTGCGCTGTCCCCACTGCATGATGCGGTCGGGGGACGCCAGGGTGATCTTGACGTAATCGAAATAGTTTTCGCTGCGTTGATTGCTGGAAGACATGGCGAGTAACAAAGGCGGGGGTGATCAGTGAGTCGAGATGTTTAATCCTCGTCGTAATCGGCAACGCCCAGGGATTCATAGGTGGGACGACTTGGAGTGCTGCGTCGTGGATTGACGTCTTGCATCAGATCAACCTCCTCACCTGCGTCCGTGTAGACAGCGATGTCCAGTCCCAGCGACTGCAACTCTCGCATCAACACCTTGAACGATTCCGGAGTGCCTGGCCGCGGGATCGGCTTCCCTTTGACAATGGCGTTCAGGGCCTCATTGCGTCCTTGCATGTCGTCCGATTTCACCGTCAGCAATTCCTGCAAGGTGTAGGCCGCGCCGTAGGCCTCCAGTGCCCACACTTCCATCTCACCCAGTCTCTGGCCGCCTTGCTGAGCCTTTCCGCCCAGGGGCTGCTGCGTGACCAAGGAATAAGGACCGGTGGAGCGGGCATGAATCTTGTCATCGACCAAGTGAACCAGCTTGAGGATGTGGGCATAGCCAACGGTGACCGGCTGATCGAAAGGCTCGCCCGATCGGCCATCGATCAGTTGAATCTTGCCGGGGTTGTCGGGGTTGTAGACCCAATCCTTGCCGGGTTGCTTGGCCGCCTCCTCCAGGTAGGCCTGCACGGTCTGTTTGGACTTCTCCGCACCGTGCATTTCGTCAAAAGGAATCACCTTGACCCGGCAACCCAGATGGGCGGAGGCCCAACCCATCAGGCACTCGAACACCTGACCCACATTCATTCGGCTGGGAACGCCCAGAGGATTGAGAACGATGTCCACCGGGGTGCCATCGGGCAGATAGGGCATGTCCTCGCGGGGGAGGATGCGGCTGATGATGCCCTTGTTGCCGTGGCGTCCAGCCATCTTGTCGCCGACCTGGATCTTGCGACGCTGGGCCACGTACACCCGCACGACCATGTTGGCCCCGGGGGGAAGCTCGTCACCCTGCTCACGGGTGTAGATCCGCACGTCCACAACGCGCCCGCGCTCCGTGCTCGGAACCCGCAGGGAGTTGTCGCGAACATCCCGGGCTTTTTCGCCAAAGATGGCGCGGAGCAGCTTTTCTTCGGGGGGCTGGTCGGATTCGCCTTTGGGTGTCACCTTGCCAACCAGGATGTCTCCGCTCTCGACATAAGCACCAATCCGAATGATGCCCATCTCGTCGAGATTTCTCAGGCTTTCCTCGGCGACATTGGGGATTTCCCGTGTGATTTCCTCAGGGCCGAGCTTGGTCTGTCTGGCCTCAATCTCATACTTTTCAATATGGACAGATGTGTAGAGATCATCGTGGACAAGCCGCTCGCTCACGAGGATGGCGTCCTCGTAGTTGTAACCCTCCCAGGGCATGTAAGCGATCATCACGTTTTGACCAAGGGCGATTTCGCCCCCTTCGCAGGCTGAGCCGTTGGCCAGGACCTGTCCGGCGATGACCTGATCCCCCTGTTTGACGATGGGGCGTTGGTTCAGGCAGGTGTCCTGATTGGAGCGCTGGTACTTCTGCAGATAGTGGGTGTGCTCCAGCCCCTGTTCGTCGCGAATCACAATCGCGGTGGCATCGACAAAGGTGACCGTGCCATTGACGCGGGTGATCGGCACCATGCCAGAATCTCTCGCCACCTGGGTTTCCAGGCCGGTTCCCACCAGCGGGCGTTCGGGGCGCAGCAAGGGCACCGCCTGACGCTGCATGTTGGAACCCATCAGCGCCCGGTTGGCATCGTCGTGCTCAAGGAAGGGGATGAGCGAGGTGGCCACCGAAATCACCTGGACGGGTGAGAGCTGCACATAATCCACTTGCTGGGGAGGCACCTTCTCAAAGTCCTGCCGATAGCGCACGGGAACAAGATCAGAGGTGATCTTGCCATGGGAGTCTGTGGAGATGTCGCCTGGGGCAATGCGGCATTCATCTTCCAGATCGGCCGACAAATAAATGGGCTCTCCGGTTTTGAGGACAACGCCATCCTCGACTTTCCAGAACGGCGTTTCAATGAAGCCGTATTCATTGACGCGCGCATGGGTGGCCAGGGAGCCGATCAAGCCCGCATTGGGTCCTTCGGGGGTTTCAATCGGGCAAATGCGGCCGTAGTGAGAGGGGTGGATGTCGCGCACCGCGAAACCCGCCCGTTCGCGCGTGAGACCCCCTGGGCCCAGCGCGCTGATCCGCCGCTTGTGGGTGAGCTCCGCCAAAGGATTGGTTTGATCCATGAACTGGCTCAGCTGGCTGGAGCCAAAAAATTCCTTGATGGCAGCCACCAAGGGTTTGGGATTCACCAACTGGGCCGGCGTCAGCGAGTCGGTCTCGCCGACGGTCATCCGTTCTTTGATGATGCGTTCCAGCCGATTCAGGCCAACGCGAACTTGGTTCTGCAGCAGTTCGCCGACAGAGCGCACCCGCCGGTTGCCGAGGTGATCGATGTCATCAAGGCTGGCGCCGCCAACGTCCAACTCCAAATTGATCAGATAATCAATGGTGGAGAGAACATCCTCTGGCGTCAGCGTGCGGACCGCATCAGGAATGGTGAGGCGCAATTTCTTGTTGATCTTGTAGCGACCCACCCGGCCGAGGTCATAGCGCTTGGGGTCGAAGAATCGACTATGAAGAAGCTGTTGGCCGCCACTGACCGAGGGTGGTTCGCCGGGCCGAAGTTTTTTGTATAATTCCAGCAGGGCCTGATCTTCGGAGGAGATGCCCTCGTCGTTGGCGGCAGCGATTGATTTTTGATAGTATTCAGGATGTCTCAGCTTGTCGAGGACGTCATTGTCCGACAAGCCGATGGCCCGCATGAGCACATGGGCATTAATCTTTCTCGTTTTATCCACCCGGACATGAAGCAGATCGTTCTTATCTGTTTCAAATTTTAACCAGGCCCCGCGGTTGGGGATTAGGCTCGCGTTGAATGTTTTGCGACCATTCTTGTCTTGCTCGTCCTTGAAGTAAACTCCGGGGGAGCGTACGATTTGGTTGACAATGACGCGTTCGGCTCCGTTGATGATGAACGTCCCCCGCTCTGTCATCAGGGGCAGCTCACCAATGAATACTTCCTGCTCCTTGATTTCTCCGGTTTCTTTGTTGACCAAACGGCAGGTCACATACATTTGGGATGCAAACGTCGCATCCCGCCGCTTGGCTTCCTCCACATCATGCCGAGGGCGCTTCAGGCGATACTCATCGCCGATGAAATGAAGTTCCAGCTTGCCCGTGTAATCTGTGATCGGCGAAAAGCTGTCGAGCTCCTCGATCAGACCTTTTTCAAGAAACCACTTGAAACTCGCCCGCTGCACCTCCACCAAGTCGGGGAGGTAAGTCACGGTCTTGGCGACCTGGATCGCGCTGCTCATGCGGGAAACCTGAAGGACAGGAGGATGGGGGAGAAGGCAGGATGGGGACGGGATCGGTCCCCAGCGGATGATGTTGCGGGCGGTGGGGTCGTCAACCCCTGGGATGGAGGATCCCTCGGAAGCAACACCTCAAGGCAATGAAGCCCTGGGTTCGCGGATCCCGCGACAAGGCGTGGATCCGCAGAGCGCCGGGCTCAGCGCCAAAGGCGGGATGTCCAGAGGAGTTGACGCCTGGGGACAAGGGGCACCGCCGCCATTGGGTCAATAAGTCATCATACACCTTGAAGGGGCAAGTTGAAGAGTTTTGAAGCGTTGCGCGTGCTGGCGCGGGCCACGTGCTCCAGGGGTTCTCCCCGCAGTTCCGCCACTTTGGCCGCCACGACAGCCACATTGGCCGGCTCGTTCCGCTTGCCGCGGCGGGGTGCGGGCGCCAGGA
>Ga0194129_10004963_pt1 | contig 17296 bp, 16 predicted proteins | sample TA2KigCa35mmetaG_FD_150862 | JGI IMG/M metagenome (GOLD analysis project Ga0194129, IMG submission 150862) | Freshwater microbial communities from Lake Tanganyika, Tanzania - TA2015038 Kigoma Deep Cast 35m | ecosystem: Environmental > Aquatic > Freshwater > Lake | place: Tanzania: Lake...
GCCTTCGCCGCCGGCTCCGCGCCCGCCGCGCCCGCCGCCGCCCCCACCGCCAGCCCGTCCATGGCAAGCGTGCTCGCGCGCGCCGGCGCGGGCGTGCGCGCGGGCGCGGGGGGCACGCGCTGGGGCACCAGGGTCTGCATGGGCGCAACTAAATCAATATCACCCAGATTCAATGAAGCTGGTTGCTGCGTTTCGCTCTTCATACGACTGTCCAAGAACGTTTTGTATGCTGCAACTTGTACAGTCGCAACGTTATTATGAGATTTGAAATCATCTTTCTCATGAAAATATGTAATTAAGTTAAATTTATCTTTTTGAACAAAAGTTTCTGGGGGAAATACGTAACGAGTGTCTGGTTCTGCTGTTCGATCACTTTCTCTTATAAAATCATCACTCATTTTTTTCTGAAGCATTGTAACATCTGTCTGATCCTTGGCAAGTAAACTTTCGGTTTTAAAATACTTATTAGCAAGGTCAACAACATCTTTTGTCAACCACTCGAGTGATGCCCCTCCCTTCCACACGGGCGCCCAGTTGACTTGCATCAGAGCACCACTCAGGTACTCGTGGTCGCTGAAAGGCGCGAGCACGTGCCCGTACCTTGCGGATTTCGTGTACGTCTGCGCACAGTGCCAGTAGCCCGCCACCCGGTAGTCGAATGCTGTTGCAAGAATTTCCTTATCTTGTTCTTTCAAATCATCGCGATCTCGACCATTATCGACAATTGCTTTCAAAATCATCTCTTGTTCGTTTCTGTAGGCCTCGGGAAGCTCCCCGAGTTTGAAGAAGGTGGGGATCATCTGGAGCACGCATCCGCCAAGCCAAGTGAAATTCATGTACTTTGAAACCGTGCCGTGCCTGTAGTGATTCAGGGTGTACAACGCAGTCTGGCTTCTCTTCACTGGGGCAAGGTGCAGGATAAGCTGGTCTCCGCCCTCAATCTCGAAATTCCGCCAGATATTGACCAAATCGCGGTTTTGTCCATCGACAGTGAGCGTGGTAAAGTAGCTGGCAGCGGCTTGCACGGGCTTGTCCCGGCCCTCGTGCTGCCCCCCCTGCTTCTCCGAACCCGCGCAGATCCCGAAGGGCTTGATGTGGAACTTGATGATGTGCTGCAGCAGCGCCTTGGTCTTCAGCAGAAACAGGCGTGGGTCCTTTATGTCCTTCTTAGCCTTCTCTTGTCTTGGCCTTTTTGCACCACTTTCTGAAGAATCAGCGCAGCACTTCACGATGTTCTCCGAGAAGTCGATCGCGTACTTCCCGAAGCTCGTGATGATCGAGTCCCACGCGTTGTCATTATCCAGTTTCGTAATATTCCTCTCGGTCATGTACACCAGCCGGTTGAAAATGCCCGCCAGCACGTAGTTCACCTGCACGACGTTCAAGAACACGTTCACGTGCGTGAGCGAGTTCAGATGCTTCTGGCTTTGCATAGGGTAAGGTTTCGCGGACAGCCAGACGTACTTCCGCGTCGACACCGGGGTGACGATGAAGGCGATGTCGCCATTGTCGACCGAGTGAAACAGCGAGAACGTGCTCACCGCGTCCGGCTCGGGGTCCGGGAGCTCGACGCGCGGGATGCCCGCGGCGATCCGGTGCGCGGTCTGCGGGCCCTTGTTCGCGTTCAGGTTGCCCTGTCCCGGCTGCGAGTACGGCACGATGTTCTCGAGCAGCTGCGAGGTCCCGTTGTAAATGCCGTCGGCCTGCCCGTACACGCCCTGCGGCCCGCCCCGCAGGTCCGTGGGGAGCGGCCCCGGGCCGTTGATGCGAGAGTCAGTGAAGCGAATATCGCTGTTCAAACTGGAGAAGAAGCCCCCCGACGCCATGTTCTTGGGATGGTGTTATATATGTATTGCAAGCTTTTTATGAAAGACATCTACACTTTACTGCAATCGAGGAACTCGCAAGCCCGCGCGTTCCGCCGCGCGCGCCCGCCCGCCCGCACTAGTCCTCGCGCTCGGCCAGGAGCGCCATCTGCGCGAGCTGCCAAGCCGACATGAGCCAGATCGCGAGCATGAAGCCGAGCTCCTCGAGGGGCATGCTCCGAGACGCCGGAAGCTTGCAACGCGCGGCAACGATGTGTTTTTTTTTGTTCTCGTAGAAACAAAAGACGGATTCTTGGTTCGATCACTTCAAATTATTCAGCAAATCCTTGCAAAACCTACACCTGTAACCCCTGCGACCATGAGCGCAGACTTTTCCCCTCCACGTCTGTTTACGCACGTCACTCCTGCGCGCGGCCGCCGCACCGGCGGTCTCTCCCGCGGCGCCCGCGCGCGCGCCCGATGCCTGGGCGGAGTCTCCGGTGGAGTGCTTCGCCACGGAGTCCTGCGACAGCTTCGCAAGGCGCAGCTCCATCGCTTCTAGCATCTCGCGCACCTCCTGCGAGAAGCTCTCGAAGCGCTCCGCGGAAGCGCCGTCAGCTGCTATCGCGCTCTGCGGCGCGACAACCTCTGAAATCTCAGCACCGTCCGGTGCTGTCGCTGTCCCCAGCGCCACAACCTCTGAAATCTCAGCACTGTCCGGCGCTGTGGCTATCCCGGGCGCCACAACCTCTGAAATTTGAGCACTGTCCGGCGCGACCAACCGCGGTGCGGTCACAAACACTGCACAAAGCAGGTCCTGCGCATACACCGTCAGCTGCGTGTTCGTACGCCACTCTGAGTTGATCTGGCTTATGATTTCTATGAAGTGATCAACTTGATCGAACTTCTGCTTCTGAATTATTAGCTTGCGCTCTTCAATGTCCAGATCGTGTAAATCTGCCTTACTCTTTACCTCCAGCTCGTGAAAATCCGTGCTCTTCTTCAACTCAAGCCGGCGCTCTGCCAGCTCGAGCTCAAAAACATCTGCCTTACGCTTCAGCTCGAACCGGCGCTCCTCCGCCAGATACGTCTGCTGCACGGCCTCTCCCGCCTGCACCGCGCGCTGTCCCGCACTCGGGTCGCACGCCGCCTGCAGGAGTTCATTCATGACACCGGCATCGCCTGTGTGCACGCCTTTCCAGAGGCGGCCAGCCTCCTTCCGCACACCGGGCACGTTAAACTTGAGAAACAGTTGGTAGATATCGTCGTTGTTCATGTAAACAACTGTCATCATAGTCCCCTGGTATCACACAGACCCAGAATCAAAATCAAAACAAATGCAAATTTAGTATTATTAAAGGTTGAGTAAAATATTTGTACCACCATCCAAAATAATTGTGGTACAAATTAGTATTATTGGTACAAAAAGTTGAGTAAACTTACATTATTATGAGCCATCTTCATTTCCATGCGGCTGGGGTAGTCTGCGATATTTGTCTTGAGAAGAGCTTTTTTGGCATTGTCTGGGTTCGAATACATCCTGGGCGCGAAGGCCTTCATGACCGTGGAAATGTTCCACTTGCCTTCAAACTCCGACGGACCTTGGACCACCTTCTCGATCACGGCGTTTTTGTCAAATTCACTTACAAAAGTAACGTCGATCCCGAAGACATCGGCCATGTCATAGGCATGAACGAAGCGCTTCGTGATTTTTTCTGGTGCACCCCCAATTTGGACAGTCATTTCCGTCTCTGTGAGTTTTGTGCCGGTCATTGTCCCGTCGCAGTGCGGGTGGAGCATCTCCTGCGCCGGCGCGCCCGTCTCCGCGCGCGCGATCGGCTGCACCGACACGGTTTGCGCCTTCGCTTCGTCGATTTCAAGCAGGACTTCTTCCATGATCGGTATGAAGTGAAATTGCTCACATTCGAAAGCTTTCCTTTATTTTTACAATATCAAAAACTCACTGCGCGCTGATTAAACGCGACGTCGCGGGGTAGCACAGATACCGTGCGTAAATCAGCGTGACTTTGCACTCACTTGGACTCTAAGCAAATCTTGCACCTGTATGCGCGCCTGTGATGAGGACACATCTTCCCGCGCCAGGTTTGTTTAGACGCATCACGCCCGCCCGAAGAGGGCCCGGCGACCTCGGCGGGCCCCGCGCCCGCCGCAGCAGGCCCGGCGAGCCCGGCGGGCCCCGCGCCCGCCGCAGGGGGCACAGCGAGCCCGCCCGCGCCCGCGCCCGCGCCCGCGCCCGCGCGCAGCGCCCGCACGCTCTCGACGAGCGCGTGCTGCGACGCCACGACGCGCTCGACGACGGTGTCGACCTCCAGGAAGACTTGATAGTACCCGTCCATCGTGTCCTCGAGCTCCCCGAGCCGCCGCGCCCCGAGCGCGCCGCGCGCCTCGAGCCCCGCGAGCCGCGCCTCGAAGCCGGCGAGCCGCGCCTCCAGCGCGCCCGGCAGCGCCGCGCGCGCCGCGCGCTCGGCCTCGCGCGCCGCGCGCCGCGCGCGCGCCTCCTCGCGCGCCGCCTCGCGGGCGGCGCGCCCCGCGTCCCGCGCCTCGCGCGCCTGCTGCGCCTGCAGCGCCTCGACGCCCGCCGCCAGCCCGCGCTGTGCATCCGCCATGCGCCCGAGCACCGCGTCGAGCTCGAGGAACGCCGAGTAGTAGCGGTGCACGTCCTCCTCGAGCTCGACGAGCCGCCGCGAGGCCGCCCCGCCCGCGTGCACGCGCGCCTCGAGCGCCGCCAGGCGCCGCAGCAGCTCCTCGGTCATCGCGCGGGCGCCGCTTGTGTTTCCCAGCGCCCGCGCCGGCTCGAGCCCGATGTTTTTTGCCGCTCGCGCGCGGCGAAATCCCGGTTCCCGCGCACATTCGAACGGCGCGCCCTGACACTGCAGAAATAGTATATAAACGCGCCCCGCCATGCCGCGCCCCCCGCCGGTCCGCGCGACTTTCTCCGCGCTCGCGCTCGCCCTCGCCCTCGCCCTCCCGCCCGCGGCGCGCGCGACCACCGTCTACGTCTCCGCCCTCAAGCCCTGCCCCTTCAAGCCGTGGTCCACAGACTCCGACGCGCTCTTCGCGCTCGCCACCAAGTGGAGCTACACACACGACGTGCGCAACTGGCGCTTCAGCGCGCAGGACGCTCCTCCGCCCGGGTCTCCGCCCGGTTTCGCCAACTGCTCCCGTGCCGAGTACGACACCAGCATTCACGTCCCGAACGTCCTGCTGGGGTACTGGAAGAAGCACAGCATGCAAATGGCCATCGCGAAGCGCGTGTGCACGCACGGCCGCACGATGCGCGAGACCGCCACGATCCAGAAGATCCCCTTCATCGACAGCCTCGAGATCAAGGTCTTCGCGGCCGCTGACCCAAAGACCGAAACCGTCTCGCTCAGCGCCGAGTTCGCGCTCGAGCTCCCGTGGTACCTCAAGATGATCGACGCGCCCGTGCAGGAGCGCGTCCGCAAGAGCGTCCACGAGTACCTCGAGATCCTCGCGGACGACGTCTGCGCCGCGCCCGGCCGCCGCGCCCTGCGCAGCGCGCCGCGCGGGGCGCCGCGCGCGGCGCCGCCCGCCGCCTGAGGCTTTATTGGGCGTCGTAAAAACAAGTTTTGTCCTGATGGAGGTTAAAAATTGGAATTTGTTTATATAGCAGTAAGACCGCATGCTTGCAAATGCATACTTTGTCAATATCCCGACCAGCGGTGGAGGAAGTGCGTGGGGTGATAATTTTCCAGAAATTGACGAACTAACCCGTTCATCGCTTAGTATTTTAAAAGATACCTTTCCCTTTGAGAAAATTTGTGACGTTCATGTGACAGGGAGCATGACTGTCGGGGAACTGAAGGAAAGAATCATGAATAAGACGTTTTTAGAGCCAGGTTTTGACCTTTACTATAATGGAGCACCACTTAAAGACAACAGGAAACTCTGGACATACTATATTCGCTGTGATGGGCAACTAATTGTAAAATATATTTAAGAATAAACTTCTTGCAGAACAAGTTTTGGTGATCAAAAAACGCGGGCAAATCACCTACAAAAGTTAGGGCGCCCACATTCACCGATCCAACCTGCCCGTAAAAGCAGAGCCCGGCCGCGCGGAACCACTCGCCATGTCCGCCCTCTTCCAGCACGCGCCCGCGCGGCGCGCGCGCCCGGGCCCCGCCGAGTTCGAGGCCGTCGGTCTCGCGCACGCGCTCGCGCCTGCGGGCGCCGCGCCCGCGCCCGCCGGGGGCCCCTCTGGGGCCCTGCTTGAGGACGCCCCGCTCCCGCCGGGCTGGGCCCTGCACTCCGAGAGCGGCTGCTACGTGCACGACGCGCTCGCGGTCGCGCTCTTCGCGCACCCCGGGCACGTGCGCGCCGCCGCGGGCGCGGGCCCCGGCGAGTCGGCGGGCCTCGCCCACGCGCAGACCGCGGAGGCGCGCGCGTGGCTGCAGACGCTGCCCGCCGAGGACCGCAGCATCGCCCGGGCCGACGCGCGCACCCTCGAGGAGGGGCTCCCGCCCGAGGACAGCAACTTCCTGCCGCTGCTCTGCGCGATGATCGAGAAGTCGACGGACTACCACTCCTTCATGGAGCGCGTGCGCGCCGGGCGCCGGCAGTTCAAGAAGCTCGTGCTTACACTCAACGCAGCGCACAGCCTCTCGCTCGCCGGGGACCGCGACAACGCCGTCAAGTTTCGCGACAAGGTGCCGGCGCTCATCCCGGAGTGCGTCAGCCTCGGAGACAGGCTCTTCGAGGACGAGCAGTACGCGAAAGCAGCAGAGCACCTGCGCGTGGCGGCGGTCGTCTACATGGGCGCCGGCAGGCGCTTCCGCATGGCGCTCGGGCAGATTCTCGACCGCCTCGCGTTCTGCAACTTCATGGAGAAGCGCCTGGACGAAGCCGTGCGCATGGCAGAGCACGCCATGTACATGCTCGCGACGAGCGGCGAGGAGGTCGAGTGGGCGCTCGTCACCGTCGCGAGCCAGCTCCTGTCGTACTACCGCACGCTGGGTCACGAGTGCGCGCTGCTCGCGGACGCCAGCGAGGCCCGCGGTTTCCGGAACAAGAGCAGAAACGGCAGGGCGCTGGACCTGACGCGCCTCGCGCTCCTCTGCTTCAACTTCTGCCTGCACTCGACTCGCGAGACTGAGTACATGTGCGTGACAGAGAAGCAGATGAAAGTTGTCGACAGCTACGACAGCGGCGCGCTCATCTGGATGCCAGAGACAGACGAACTGTTCATCCCGGAGCTCATGATGCTCGTCGGCCTGTGCCTGATCAGCCTCGACCGCCGCGAGCCCGCGCTCGAGATCTGCAACAAGGCCTTCGACCTGTACCAGGCGTTCGGGGACTCGCCGCGCCCGCTTCAATCCTATATCTTGATGACCATCGTGTGCTACAACAACGGCCTGTACCGGGAGTGCATCAAGTACGCCGACGCCGTTTGGGGGCGCTCCCTCGCGCAGCTGAACAAGATGCAGTCCGTCGCACTCTTCTACAGCGCGCACGCGACGGCGATGTGCGGTTGCTACGTGCAGGCGATCGACATGTTCCGCGTCCTCGAACGGATGCCCCCGCTCTCCGACGCCGACCGCAGCGGCATCCCGGCGAAGCTCATGTTCGCCGACTGCCTGAAGGCGGAAAACCGGCACGCCGAGGCCATCGCGCTGCTCAAGGACGCGCTGCGCGCTCTGGCGCCCTCGCCGCCTCCTCCGCCGTCGCCGCGGGCGCCGGGGCCCGCGCCGCTGCCGAACACCCAGCTGCTCTGTCACCACATCATGCTGGCGTCGTGCTACGTCGATACGCGAGAGCTCGACGCGGCGCGCCAGCACCTCGCGCTGTCGAGTCCCGCAGCGCAGGCTGGCGTTGTACCTCAATCGTTCATGATCATGCGCAGCGCCGTCGAGGAATCGCTCGAGCGCCTCGCGCAAGACCTCGAGGACCGCGCGCTGCGCGCGAGCCGCGAGCTCTGCCCCGACTTCGAGCCCGGCGCGCGCGGCGGGCGCGGCGGGCGCGAAAGGCGGGCGCGCGCGAGGGCCTCCAAGGCGCCCGTGGCGCGCGCGGCCGGGGCCGCGGAGGCCGCGCCCGAGGCGGGAGCAAGCGCCCTCGGCTCCGAGAACCCCGGCGACGCAGAGCCCCCGGAGCCGTGGGAATGCTGTGTGTGCCTAGCCGCCTCCGCCACAGTCGCTTTCAGCCCGTGCTTTCATAGGTGCGTCTGTGCTACGTGCGCTCAGAGCGTCATCAAGAAAACTAGCGAGTGCCCCCTGTGCTGCACCCCGAGCGAGGCTACTCACGAGGTCCTCGACGTCGCCGGCGCCTGCGCGCGCTGCGGCGTCGCACCGCGCACGGTCGCCGTAGCTCCATGCTACCACTTGGAGTTTTGCTTTGAATGCGCGCCCTGCGCTTTGCACAACTCAAAATGCTCGACCTGCGCGGGCGCTGTGTCGAGCACGCACCGAGTCTACTGAGCATATTAGCAAGTCATACATCTCACAAGTTTCATTGTCGATTTGTTATAAATTCTTACACAGCCCTTCGCCTCTTATTTTGATGTTTAGTGACTATCGTAATTATCCGGTATTTTTGTAAGTTTTCCATTGCGACAGTCTTTCGATATTGTGTTCGACAGAGACATTGTATAGTACAACAACGACAACAACATCACACGCAGGATAAGCTCATGGTGAGCTATTGCTCGAGGCGGAGACGGGGGACAACATTGTGTATTATTTTGTTTTATTAAAACAATGAACTGATATCGCGGCGTCCGTAGCTCCCTTGCACGCTAGAAAAACGCACTTCAGAGTTCGGCATCACTGGTCGCTTCCACCGCCTTTGCCTCCGCCGCCGCCGCCGCCCCCGCGCGCCGCGCCGCAGCCTGGACGGCGCGCATGAGCCCGAGCCCGCCAGCGCGCACCTCGGCCGCGGCCTTTGCTTTTGAGTCCTGAAGCTCCTTGTACTCACGCTGCAACTGCTCGACGTCGGCCTTGAACTTAATCTCCAAGTCAGCCAGCTCCTTCTCGCTCTCCTTTATTCCCGCCGCAAGCTCGAGGGGCGACAGCTTCTGCAGCGCCTCGATCCGCTCACGTTGCGCCTCGTCACATAGATCCATGCGGGACAGCGAGCACACCGGGCGTAGCTCAGTGTCAGCAAAGCGCTTCAGTCCTTCGAGATCGCGCGCGCCCTGGTAGTCCGTGAGTGAAGCGGGGTCGCCGTACTTAAGGGTCGGATATCCCTGGACTTGCAGCTCCTCGCAAAGGCCCTTACCAGCTCCAGTGCAGTCGCTCTCACCCACCAGCACGTCGGCGTGGCCTTCGTACTTCTGCATCAAATCATCCCATGCTGGTTTTATAGCCTTACAGTGCGTACACCATGGAGCATACAATTTGACGAAAACACTCTTTCCGTTCGTGAGCTCATCATAATTCTCCTTTGTAAGCTCCACTGCGCCGCTCGTAGCAAGCAAGCCGAACACAGCACACGCTAGTAGTACATACTTCCCGGGACGCATGGTGCTCACGCCCACGCGCCCGTGCGCTCGGCTACCTTCTTCTATTTTTTACGTAAGCCCGAACAGCAGCCGTACATCTCGGGGTCGTACTCACCGCGAGACCATGGTTCACAGCGCGGCGACGTGGCGCTGCAACTGTCCTCCTTTAACACAGGGTGCGCCTGTTTTCCCTGGTTCCTCTCGTTTGGGAATCGAACCCAAAACTCCAGGGTGGCTGGTGCAAGACCCAACCACCAGGCCGATAGGGGATCTGATCCTGCAAGTCATCTGGTGACAATAGGTGATGACGTGACGGTTCAGTAACATCTTGGCGATCTGGCTGTAAAAATCGATGATGACGGGTCAACATCGGAAGTGTTTCAATAATGCTTTAATAAAGAACAAGTTCTCCAATTTACTACCCATCTGTGACAGACCCTCAACTCTCACCAGCCATTCATTGCAATTCACCATCTCCCGGTATCAAAATTTTGAGTTAACTAAAATATTCATAACCATTTTCATCTAAATTCGGAAACCCTTTTGTACAATAATCATTTTCACCAATATATAAAGTGTTATTATGTGTATCTTCATTTTTTAATTTGTCTAAATCATCATACATTTTTTTATTTTTCAACCAATTATGTCTCAATACCTTTCCTAATGGGGTATTCAATATATCTGGAACAAAAATAACAAACGAATCCTTATGGTCAAATACATATTTACTGATATAATATTGGTCAAAAGGCCAACGGTCATGATAATTACCATTACTGTATAAATCTTTCATTATATCTTCATACATTTTTCTTGTGAAATCATTAATTTTAAGTATGAACGAACCACTGTTTATAAATGTGTTTTTTTTCACGTATGGGTCTCGTGAAAAACAACCTTGCTTTTGTTTGTTATTTGATAAACTATTAATAACAGTATTCAATGAAGCCCCATTTTGTATCCAGGCATCGCTATCTAAAAAAATTAAGATATCATAATCATAAGTTTCATTTCGTATGAGATCATTAACTATGTGTATTTTTTTTGTACAAGGATTTATGTTTCCATATTTATTATTATTTATTTCTGAAAATGTATAATCATATTGTAAAATATCACAAAACTTTTTATTTACCTCTTGTGTTTTTAAAAGATAGTTTAGTGTAGGTCTATTGTCTGTTTGTAAAACACATACTTTAGTCTTTTTCACAACACTATCTTTGAGTGCATCTAGGACAATGTGTGTCCTATTCCAAGAAGGATGACCGAATTTTCCGTTTTCTGGTATTGACACATTGTACTTGTATCCTTGACTACCAGGGTTGACGAAAGTAGTCATATTGTGTGACTTGTTGTTTTGAAACATTTGAAGGTCATACGTCTTGTTGTTTTGAAACATTTGAAGGCTGTTGAGACCTGAAAATGAAAGGAGAGAGCTCGAAGTCTTGTTGTTTGGAAACATTCGAAGACTGTCTAGACCTGAAACTGAATTTCCAGAAAAGCTAGAATTCATCATTGTCACCATTTTTACAATCATAATGGCTTGAACGGACATCATCATCAGCATCCAAACATATCCTTTTCCAAATTTCCCCATCCTGGTGTTCTTCTTTCCTTATCAAGGAATGTTAGTGGGGAATGGTCCCCGGCGTGTGTGGCTATTCCCCGGCGGGGATATTGGCGTGTGCGGGTAGTCCCCGGTGGGGAGACCCGGGGTGTTTGTGGGTTTCAGCCTTCACGTTCGTGGGAATGTTTTGTGGGAATCAACCTCAGTGTGTTCCCCCGGGTTTCTATAGGTTAGATGGGCGTGGATGATGTGACCTCGGGAAAGACGGGACGAAGAAGGCACTGTTGGGAACCGAAGGGAATTATGGTTATTACTAGAAAGGCGATTGTTGACTAGGTCTTTGTGACCTCGGTCAGTAGTTTTGTTAGTCCTGCTAAATGGCTCCGCCGGCCTACTCCTACGGAAGTCACGCCCGCGCGCCCGTGCGCTCGGCTACCTTCTTCTATTTTTTACGTAAGCCCGAACAGCAGCCGTACATCTCGGGGTCGTACTCACCGCGAGACCATGGTTCACAGCGCGGCGACGTGGCGCTGCAACTGTCCTCCAAGGCTTCGAATGCCATCACGTCCTCTTTGCAATTGGTTTAACAAATAAGCAATAAATTATCGTTCATTACTTTCAAAACCTGCTGTTCTCCTTTAAAACGAGATCAACTGTCCGTGCTGGTCGCGCAAGTCCATGTGGAACAAGGTTCTCAGCTGATCGCGCACGCTGATGAGCCGCTCTTTGCTAATTGCACTCCATCCGGGGCTCAGTTCCATCAAGCTAGGTTGATTCGTTGCATCAAGTCTGCGAACAAAATCAAAGCGCCCGACGCGAGCCCCTGGCACTTGCCAGTGAAAACTGTCCGGGTCGTCAGGCAACTGCACGCGGAGTTCCAAAAACGGGGCGATAGTTGCCGAGCGTGCAAAGTAATGTTCAATGGCCTCTTGCTGCGCCTCAGTACTGTTGAGCCACAGTCGGGCTGTCCTCTTGAACTCTGGGCAGACGCAGCGAGTGAAGCGCGCGCGCAGCATGCGGGGGCTTGTGGCCCGCCGGCGCTCGAGCTTAAAGTCGTAGCGCAGCCTGACGCGCGCGGGGCCGAGAATAATACCGTCGCCTCCGGGGTCCGGAACATTGAAGGCCATCAAATAGTCCCACTCCACGGCGAAACGCGCGGCAGTGTGCCTGAGCACCTCCGTCCACATATCGCGCGGCAGCTCCTGGCCGTTTTCACGCCCATCACCCGAGGTCACGACGTACGCGTTGGCCATGGCACAGGGCGTTTAAATAATGCATCGTGTGAGTTCGTGGGAAATGCAATTTTCGGATATGCAATTTTCGGGTTTCTTACATAAAGCTGCTCGGCACTCAGAAGTCGGAGCAAGTAGCAAGCACGCATGCCTTTTTGGCACCAGTGGTCGTGCCGCTGGTGTGGGTGGCGGACCCAATCATTTGTAGAGAACACCGTGTTTGAAAAGTACGCGACTCGCGCGCTTAAGCAACACATTAAAGAGCAGCACAAATGCCCGCATTGTGGTGCAGTCGGGAAGGGCAAGAAACACGAGGAAGCATGCCTACGCCAGCGCGCCCGCAAGCGGACGCAGAAAGCGAAATACAAGCTCAAAGTCGCCCGCGAGGCAATGGTGCTCATCTGCCTCGCCGACAATGAAACCAATCAAACTCCAATTGCGACCCTCACAGACGACGTGCTCCAGTGCGTGTTTGAGCACCTTAAGGTGCAAGGGGACTAGGTTTTGTTTCTGTAAGAACAATAAAAGGATGATCATCCTCTCACTTCGTGTAGTTCAGTATACCGGCACAGGTCGACAGTAAATCACGATCGTCCAATCCTGCGTTTGGCCCGCTAAGTGGGGCGCATTATGGCAATTGTCGCACAGCTCGTTCTGTACATCACCGAACATGTCTCGCGCATGTTCTTCTGATGCATCAGTCGCAGCAGTGCCGTGCGCTGCGAGCGTGCGCACAAACGGCCATTGACCAAACATATTTTGCAGTGCACAACAATCTTGTCTTTATTACAACACCACAATCATACATGCACACGCCGGCCGCCATGCTAAGCCTCCGTCCTAAACTTCTACACTCACATTATAAACTGGTACGAGTATATGCTCTGCACCGCGTTCGCAGCCGGAGTTTTGCCGACTTCGGTAGCGACCGCGCCTCCGAAGGTGATCACGTCGCCGTGCTTCAGCGACGCTTCAGTCACCCGGATCGCGGTTGCGCTGTCTCTGGACTTGAGCAGGGTCCCGTTCAAGCTTTGCTTGTCATACAAGCGCCACTCGCCTTCTTCTTGGCGAAACTCGATTGTCGCGTGCAGGCGCGACACCATGCGCGGCTGGTCTATGTGCTCAATACCCTTGTTCGCCTTCTCCCGCCCGAGCTTGACCACAGGCTTCTTCAGCGTGATGATGAACGGCATGTCCCCGAGAGTCCGCGGCTCCTCCCCGGGCGCAAGCGCTTGCGTGTACCGTAAGTAAGCGTAGGGAGGCACTTCGTCGACGGTGGTGTCGCTTCCGGAGTCGCCGCCCGCGGCGCCCGCGGCGGCCTTGGCGCCCCCGCCGCCCGCGGCGGCCTTGGCGCCCCCGCCGCCCGCGGCGGCCTTGGCGCTCGCGCCGCCCGCGGCGGCCTTGGCGCTCGCGCCGCCCGCGCCGCCCGCGCCCTCGTCGTCGTCGTCAGAGGCGTCCCACCACCAGCAGGCCTGCTGGTTATTGTACGTCGGGTCTCCGCTCAGAAACGCCTGCTGTCTTTTTTCTTCCATGCGCGCAATCAGCTCGGCTCGTGTCTCCTTGGGCTTTGAGAAAGAACGTTTGCTTTTCCCCGACGAGCCGTTCTCGTCATCATCGCTCTCCTCCGACAAGACGAGGCTCCCTGCGCGCTTTTGACGCTCGCGCTCGCGCTCGCGCTCCTGTTCCTCGCGCTCGCGCTCCTGTTCCTCGCGCTCGCGCTCGCGGCGACGCTTGCGGTTCTCCTCGGCGCGCTCGAGGTCCTCTCGAAGCGCAGAAATCCGTAGCTCCTCCTCGAAGTTTGGCATACCCATCTGATTCTGAGGATAAGACATCTTATCTGACACCCGACGACTTAAATACAACTTCAGCGCCTTGGCACACCCTGTCAGACGCGTGCGGTGAAAACATCGAATTTACTTTCCTTAAAAAGCCGCTGGACGTCCCTAACCTCACCTCCATTTACGCAAATATTTTCATTTTTTTATTTTTTTTTTATTTTTTTATTTTTTTATTTTATTTTTATTTTATTTTTTATCATTTATTGTCATCAATTATCTTCAAGTCTTTGCAAACCCAACAAGCAACGTTCAAGATGAACGCGGCGTGCTCCGATCTCCTCATGCGCGACGAGCGCACGCGCGAGATCCACGCCGCGCGCCAGTACGCTCTGTACCAGAGGCACTTCGACGAGTTCCCCGCCCTCTTCGCGTTCGGCGACATCGTCGAGCTCGAGCTCGTCGCCGCAGGCGCCGGCGCGCACGCGCGTACTGGCGTGCCCGCCGTCGTCATCGACGTGCTCCGCGACAACTGGCTGCGCCTCCTCGTCCCGGGCCGCTGGGCCGGCTCGTTGAAGCACCATGTTTTCCATGTGCGCACCTGGAACGTCGCGCTCAAGCCCGAGTGGGCCTCAGCGCCCTGCGCCGAGCTGCGCGGGTTCGTGTTCAGTGGCTTTGTGCTACAGCTCGCAGTGCTCGCCGCAGCAGTGTTTGACCCAGCAAACTTCGAAGAAGAATGGCACATGGCCTTAAAAAGCGACTTAGTAGAGGACTCAGAGCAGTTCGAATTCAAAGGTTTCTGGGACCAGCGCTTCATGAGCGGCATCGAAACGGCAAGTCTATTTGAATGGGATTTTTAGCACTTTTAATAGAGATAAAATTAGTGATTCGTTGAGAAAACACATTGACTTCATTTCAAAAACTAGTAATCTCGCTCTGCAACCCTGGGCACATCCAGCTCAGACACCGGAGCTGGCCCGGACTGTGTCCCCTCCTCGTCTTCCTCCGGCGCAGACACTGGAACTGACTCGGAACTCTTCTTCAGCTGCAACACCTTGATCTCCGCCTTCAGCTCCGCCGTCAGCTGCAACACCTTCAGCTCCGCATTCAGCAGCCTAACCCTGGCCTTCTCCACCGCCACGTTGGCGCGCGTCTGGCACACATGGTCCTCCAGCTCACTCATTGAGAAGATTGGCTCACCTGGCCTAACAACTCCGGGCACGTCTATGCCATGCCGCTTGTCCCACCTCCTTTCGAGCAGCGCCAGTTCCCTATGGCACGCAATGACCTGCGCCTCCGCCTCAATCAGCACCGCTACGCGCAACTGTGCCTCCTTCGCCCCCACACTGTCTCCAACTTTAGCAAAGCATCTAGTACTTGTATAAAAGCACTCAATCAAATCCATGAGGTCCGCTTCACGATCTAATTCGTCCGCAAATTTAAACATTTTCCACTGTCGCCCAGACACACTCGCTCAGACACGTTGTTTTTTTTGACCACCAAGTCAAACTTGGTGGCACACATTAACATTTGGCCACCACGTGTTTTGTGACGCTGATTTGCTCTGAAGAACGAGATTTTTGATTTTTACGGAATAGAATTCTAAGTTCGTGAAAAAAAAATGCTTCGAAAAACGGCATTTTTTAATTTTCGTGGAACAGAATTATAAGTTCGTGAAATATTGGTCGCAAGTTAAACGACCACCCTACCTCTTGATCACCTCGTTTTTTAATGATCTGACAGAGATTTTTTGAATCCTCGGACAATCCTCTGTCGTCAAATTCTTCTCTGTATTTCATTATAATCAATATCAGATGAGAATTTTTAACAAGTGGTCAACCACTTGTGACCAACGGTGTTTCTACGACAGGTTGTGTGGTAGAACTTTTCGAGCTAGTGCACAGGCATGAACCACGAACATAGCGTTCAAATCACCACCAGTGTAACTTTGAAGTCAAACCTAAATGTCGATCTTAATCTGTATTCCACGACGACGGGTAAGCAAACCGCGGCCGGGAACAGCGTTTCGGGGGTCTATAGACGCCGCAAGCTCGGCGAGCTGGGCAAGCTCAGCGAGCTGGGTGACTTCGGCGAGGCGGGTGAGCTCAGCAAACTCCGCGAGCACGCGGGCGCGCTTCTCAAGATACGCGGCGCTGGAAACTGCGGCGCGCCAGTCGAGGGCCTTGAGGAAGAGGAGCTCGAGGGCGTTGATCTCGGCGGTGGAGAGGCCCTCGAAGGCGGCCCAGTGGCTGTTGGGGTACGTTTGGTCGTCGTGGAACTTGGCCGCGAGCATGTGGGCGACGAGCAGGAGGCGGCGGGCGGTGTGCGCGCCGAGCGGAAGCGAGGTGGAGACGCGCTCGAGGTAGTGCATGGCCAGGACCGCGCAGGGCGGGCTAAAGCGCTGGCGGTGGGCGAGGCGCTCGAGGTACGCGGCGGGGTCGGCGAGCGGGGCGGCGGCGAAGGCGCGGAGGGTCCCAGAGTGGCCCGCGGGGGCCGCGAGGGCCCAGGCGGGGCCCGCGGCGCGCCCGAGCGCGGCAACGCAGGCGGGGAGAAGGTCATCGTCTGCGGCAGCGGGAAAGGTGGGGCTAGGCGGGCGGGCGGGGCTTGTGGGGATTTGCATTTGTGCACGGTACCCGGACCTCGAGCCGGCGGGCTCGGGGTGCTTCTTTCGCGCAAAAAGCGTGTCGCGCGCGACAGGCGTGTCGCGCGCGACAGGCGTGTCGCGCGCGACAGGCGTGTCGCCGGAGCAGAGCGAGGACAAGGCGTCTTTATTGAGACAAGGCAAAGAACGAGCTGCGCGCGGGCGCGGGCGGCCTACGCCGCGGGCGAGGGTCCCTCCGGGGCCCCTGCCGGCGCCGCCGCCATGGGCGCCACCCCGGCGAGGAACGCCTCGAAGTCCCCCGGGGACACGGCGAGGCGCCAGTCGAGGAGCTCGAGCGCGCGGAGCTCGAGCGCGAGGAGCTCGGGGAGGCGGATGCCGCAGTACCGCGCCCAGTCGCGCATGCGGTACTCGCGTTCCTCGTGGAACTTGATGGCGAGGATGAGCGCGACGGCGAAGAGGCGACGCACGTTGTGCGGGCGCACGGCGAGGCGCGGCTCACGCGCGCGGATGCGCTCGATATAGATGTAGGCAAAGACCTCGGTGGACTCGGAGCACTCGGCCCATCGCGGGAGGCGCTTGACGTAGCGCTCGGCGTTCTCGACGGACATGGCGCTCGAGCCGTCGAAGGCGAGGGCCCCGGCGGCGGGCTCGGGGGCAGGGGCCGCGGCAACGTTTGCGGCGAGGGCCCCAGAGGGGCCCTTGGCGTTCGCGGCGGCGTTCGCGGCGGCGGCGTTCGCGGCGGCGGCGGCGACGGAGATGGCGGAGCACTCCTCCCGGGCCGAGGCCATCTGGCGAACGAACGCGCCGTAGACCGCCGGCATGCGCTCCTTGAGGC